>Ga0315297_10000203_pt1 | contig 32486 bp, 59 predicted proteins | sample YL17G15_0_MG_FD_203628 | JGI IMG/M metagenome (GOLD analysis project Ga0315297, IMG submission 203628) | Sediment microbial communities from Yellowstone Lake, YNP, Wyoming, USA - YL17G15_0 | ecosystem: Environmental > Aquatic > Freshwater > Lake > Sediment | place: USA: Wyoming | collected...
CTTCCCTTCTCTCGGTGGCCGCTCCTACTCCCATCCATGAGACCATTCTTCGCGGAGGACTTTACGCGGTAAACTCCAAAGGGGAAGCACTTCCCTCGCACGTCCTTGCCGGTTTACTTAATTCGAACGTCTGGAAATCCCGTGAGAAACAAGAGGAAGTGGGGAGGCTTAGACCGGTAATCTACGATGTTGTACGCTACAAAGGAAAAGACTTCTCCGAGAAAACGTACAAAGAGAAGTTAGAAGTTCTTCATCAAGTGGCTTCTCATCTTCCTCAGTTTGATCTTCCACCGATGGCATATACCGAAGAAGAAAAGAAGAAACTTCTTCATTTAATTGCCACTGAGAAACTTCCCCTCACCAAGGAGGGCGTGGTTCTTTGGCCCCTCAACACGGGAGCGCTGCCTACTAAAGCGAAGTTCATTAAGGACCATGATATTTATGTAAGAGACATCTTCCCCGGTGAAGGGAAATACACTGGAAAGGCAGCGGGGGGATTTACCTACTCCCACTCACCGAAGGGGGCAATCGTCGGAAGAGTGGGAACGGGATTGAGCGATGCACTGAGAGAAGATCTCCTTCGTAATCCAAAAAAGTACGTCGGTGCGGTGGCGAAGGTCACCGCTCAGGAAAAGTTCCCGAGCGGTGCCCTTCGCGCACCTGTTTTCGTGGGATGGCACTTAGACAAGAACGAAAACTTGGAGGAGTTAGTTCATGGGTAACAGTCAAGTCCTTTTTTCCTAGCTAACCAAAGTGGGGTATCGAATGTTATGATTTCTCCTCTTCCTACAAATGTGGCTGTTCCACGTACTTTACATTGACTTTTAGGAATCCATATCTCTTTTCCCCCATGATCTATTAAAAATGCACGATCAGTAGTTCTGAGAACTTCAACATCAGTGATCCTTACCATTCATCCCCCAACCACACGATCTCATCCCTACTAATGGGGATCTTCTTAGTAACGTATTTTGCTTTGTTACCAAGGCGAATAGTGTATTCAATGAAGACGTACTTTTCTCCCTGGAGACTTCCGAACTCCACTTTGTAGTCTACCAAGAAACCTAGATCTCGAAGACGATGAATTGTTTCAAGATCTTCATCTAGCGCTTTATCTATTTTATCGTAGGTTACTTGTGTAAGAATTGGTTGGTAAGACAGAGGTTGCAGTACTCCCAAAGGGCCATTTTCACAGTTACGAGCGACTTGTAGAAATTGGCCCACGGCTGCTGCGTGAACTGCTTCATCGCTTGGAGTGATGTGTCTTGGGCGAAACTCCGCAGAGCCTTTCTGCGAGTTCCCGATTCTTTGAAGTCACGTATTACCTCCTTTAGAAACATAGGGAATCTTAGTTTTCTTATGATGTAGGTTTCAAGAAACTTTACGGAGATACTGACTCGGTATCCATTAACCAACTCATTCCAGTAGTCAATCGCTTGGTCAAAATATCTTGGACCTTTGACGACTATCCTAAGAAAATGTTTCAATTCAGCCATATCATCTTTTAGATAGTCGGCATAATTATCTAAGATAAGTTGAAGCGCGTGTTTCTTCGCCGTGCTCCTTTTATCAAAGATCTTTTGTATTTCTTCGTTTACAGAGACGGCATAAATTTGTGTCAATTAAGTCCTCCTCCTGGAGTTGGAGGCACAGGGGTTCCCCCTTCAACGTTACCAATTGTTGGCAGAAGAGAAAGGATGATTTTCATCGGTTGTGATGCTCCCATCAATTCTCCCTTCCAATCAATCGTAACGTCTCTTCGTTCACCGTTCACTACACGAGCGATAGCATCACCTATGAGCTTCAAAAGAACCTCATTGCCCGTTACTCGAACAATAATAAGGTTTTTATCTTGTGTTGTTGTTACAAGAAGTTTGGGAGCTTCTTCACTCACTTAGATCCTCCCGCAGAAGCCAGTTTCTGACAAGTTCTGCTGTTTTTTGGTGTCCGATTATCTGAGCAGTGTGCCAAGCAACGGCAAAAGCCCAGGACAAATCTTCATCAACAATGACTTTTATTACGTAGAGCGCTGCCTTCTCGATGTGCCATCGTCGAAGACGAAGGGGATCCGCAATTAGCGTATCTGCCTCAGGGACACGTCCTTCGACTTTTGCTCTCCAAGAAAGAAGAACACTGTCTTGTTTATGGAACATCGCATAGAGCATTCTATCTACGTCATCGGGGAGAGGTTCTTCTAGAGTAGCGGTATTTAGACATGAGAGAACGGCGGCATTAATCTTCTTTCTATCCGCCTTTATTTTCGCTGCATACCAAAGCAGCCACTCTCCTCTAGGACACGAAGAATACGGATCCCCCTCTTCTTTTTCTCTCCATTCTCTCATGTCCCAGGACATCTTTGTGAGATCATCCACGATATTCTCTGACGATCTCGTATACCAGTTTCCACGCTTCTTTGCGCAGCATGCCTAGTTGATCTACGAGAGTATCTACGACGGATCTCTGTTTTTCAGGGCTCTGACACACAGAGAGTTCCCATTTAACGTACTTTCGTACTCTATCGATGTAGAAATTCCCTTCGATATTAGAAAGAAGATCGACTGAAGATTGTTGAGGGCTCATTTCTTAATCTTCTTTACAATGATCCACTTCCCGTTCTTGAACTCCTCAATCCATGCCTCGGGAACCACCGTTGCAAGTCCTTTTTCCGCCATGAGTTCAGAAGCCAACTGGGTATGTGTAGGCTCCAAAATCTCTATACCAGTTGCGTTTTTTAGGATCGCACGAAACATTCCTTCAATAGCCGCTGGTTCTTCTCTCTTCTTTTTCATCTTTGATTTACCTTTTGAAGTTCCTCTTTGGTGAGAAAAAGCGTGGAACAAGATAGTATGGTATCTGGAGTAGACTGCCATGAAGGCCATCCTTCCTTACTTATGCTCGATATTCCTTTATCAACAATGAATACTTCTCCGTCGTATTCTTGAATCTCATAGACATGTCCTTTTTTGAAGAAGTCTTTTCTAGACTTCATAGTTACTCCAAGAAGAAGCCCATCAGTCTCGTCGTCATTATCTCTTCTAACAAAACGAGCAACCGCAGGAAAGTCCATTTACTCATCCTTCGGATACCCCATGTATTCATCCACCTCAAAAACTCCCTCTGTATTCAGTCGTCCTGGGAGATCGCATTCTCCACAGCGATAAACCGACCGTGATAGGGAAGCACTTAAAAAGGTGTCAAACACAGGAGCACCTTTATGCAAACAGGTTTCTTGTTTTTCTTCGAACTTCTTCCTTCTCCAAATCTTTGCGCACTTCTCACAACAGAAAACGTTACCCCCTTCCATGAGCACCCAGCTCTTGGGAAGGGCGTAGATGCTCATAGAAACCTTGTGAGGGAGAGAAGAAATTGCACTCTTTTTCTTACCACACTGTAGACATTCCATGGGCAATCACCATGGTTTGAAGGGAGGAGGAGGAGTCTTCCAAGTGATCACTTTTTCCAGGGTCTCCCGAAGGATTCTCTTTATGTGCGCCTGTTTAGCAACAATCGCTGCCTGTTCTTCCAGCATTCCTTCTACCCAAGGCACAATAAGAATCTCCGTAGAAAAGTTATATTCATTTAATTTTTCTACGTATTCTTTACATGCCTGAACAAGCAGAGAATACGCAGCGGCATAGGCTGTCTTTTGATCACATCTTCCGTGGAGGAAATCTAAAAGGGCGGTGTACACTAAGGGATCATTAAGAAAGTAATATTCTAACGCCGGGTGTATTAGTGCCCCTCGATCGGCCTCATCCATTTTCTTTTTCCTCTGCGTAGAAACACTCTGCATCGAGAAGAGCCTTTTGCCAGTCTACCTTGCAAAGCTCTGCCAGGTGTCTCAGGTCCGTGAGAAAATGGGCAATTCCCTCTTCCCACATAAAGGGTTTGACGGGAAAATGGTGCGCTGTTTGTTGATAAACTATGTTATAAAGTACCCCCACAATATCACGGTTCATCATCTTCGAATTTATCGAGGACGTGTCCGGGTTCTTTTTGGAATTCATGTTCCAGATCCTCTCGTGTGGACGCCATTTGACTTTCAAGATCGCCAAGAGCGTCAATTGCTACCCCGTGCACGTGGGCCATCACCTTTATGCGTTTTTCAAGTGAATCGACTAGTTCAGCCTTCTTCAAAAGATCTTTAGAAATTTTCAAGTAATCTCCATCTGCGAGATCATCCAAAGAAGTTCTTTTGAGACGAATAAGTGCAGCCTTATCTTTGTCTTGGATCTTAATTCCCATCGTAGTTAGAGCAGTTAATGCCCGTTCTACAAGAGTGTGTACGTCATTTACATAGTCTGCGAGAACGTAATCTTCGCTGGGTTCATCCATGTTGTCGCTCATTGCTATTTTCCTCTTGGAGGAGGTTCCTCTAGATCTACTTCTACGATTTGTACGTTCTTTTCTTTTGCCCCCAGAAATCTATCCGCCATTTCTATTTCCAGAAACGGCCCCGCGATTACACGAAGAAAGAGAATACCTCCGCTATCTTTCCACGGCCTAACTACTACGTAGTTCTTCATCTTCGTCTTCGTCCTTTTCCAACCACCCCAACGCAGAAAGAGCCTTGTTCACTTCTTCTCTTGAGGGGTATCCTCCGTGTCCGTCCACGGGTTCAACGGCCCTTTGATCATTATCCCATAGCCATCCGAAAACCTTCTCTTCCCAGTCTTTGGGAGCCTTTTTAGAGGGTTGTCCTTCATTTCCGATGTTCTCTAGAGTATCTTCGTACTCCCTCTTACTCAGCTCTTCATCGTCCGCGCAGGGGTAGTCCGCAAGAGCCGCGTCCCATTCCTTAAGAACTTGGAAGATCTTCGTAGGAGAACCGTCGTCATTTACCGCGTGGAAGGAAAGATGATCCACCCATCCTACCGCCCAGTGATTGCACCCAGTAATCTGCCACTCCCCTTCCAACTCTGGATGCTCCTCTTTCAGATGTTTCTCTAGGGCATCGGCATTCACTTGTGTAAGAAGACCGCTGTCTCTGTGGCGGATCACTGGTCCTAAGGACCATGTGTGAAACATCTCACTGAAGTGAGGGTTTTCCGAAGAAAGTCCGAAGTCGGAAGGCCGCCTCAGAGCTTCTTTGATTTCTTCTTTTGTTATCTCAATCATTGGGGTTAAACCTAAACACCGTTTCCTCTGGAAGCGTTTCATGAAACGCATCTAGATCAATGATGTATTCCCCTTCCTCTTTTCCATCGGGAGTGAGAGGAACAACTTTGTTGATAGTAAAGTAAACTCGGTAATTCCCTACGATTCTCTTCAGAGTTGTCTTGTAGGTTTTCATTCGCCCAACGTTGCCTGAATGACATGGTAGCAACAGTTGAAACAGATTGGTCCTACGTCATCAACAACCATTATACTGTCTCCGTCGTAGAACTCTCCGCAACCTACACAGCACTCATGTTCATCTGAGTCGTCGTCTTTGACGTCTGCGGCAGGCTCACAGACTGGTCGTTCTTCTTGAGCATCTTTTTCAGTAAGAAGATCAAAGAGTTCATCTCGGTTGTTATTCATTTCTATCCTCATTCACGTAGTCGGCGGTAACCTCTTCTCCGAGAAGTTTCACCATGTCGCTCTTGAAGAGTTCCATGAGTCGGTCTTTTCTTTCAAAGCACCAGTCCGCGATCTTCTTGTCGATCAACTTTCTTGGTTCACACATCGGAACTTCTTTCACTTCTGATCCTACTCGTTGTGTGCGATAGGGTACAGGGAAGGCAGGAAGTATGTCATCGGGAAGAGCGCCGAAGACCGTGGTGTGCTTGAAGTATTCAAGGAGCTTTTCAGAAGTATGCCCTTCTTCAGGACGGTAGACGGAAGTATTCAGAGCGCTTGAAGATTCATAGAGAGGGATCTTTCCTGAGGCTTGAAGGTAGAGCATCCACCAGTAAGCGGCGTTCGCTGCATAGTGCATCGGTCCATCCCAACCGGTGAGATGCCAACGAATATACGGAATGAGCTCTGGGAAGTGCTTGGAGATTTCTTCGTGGAGGCATCCCCCACGGTGATCTCCCCATATTCCGTAGCGCTGTTCTTCTATTGTACCCGTAAGGCTGAAGTACGCAGAAGAGTTTCCACTTATATAGTGCATCCCATATTCCGCCCGGATGCTTTCTTTGCCTCCGTCAATCAGTTTCCACGGAGTCTTCTTCATCAGAGTTTTCTTTGTATTCATCTTGTAGTTTCTTCGTAAGGGTGTCTATTATATCAACGGGAGTATTAGAGAACTCTTTGAATTCGTACTCAAGTCCCTCTGGTTCAAGCGCAGATTCGGCCCAGGCATCGTTGAAGATGTCTATTGCTTTATCAATGTTTGGGAAGGCTTCTGCAACTTCAACAGCCGCCTCGTAATCATATTCAGCGAGGTCCGAGAGGTTATCGCTGATTACCTCTGCAATTGATCTCTGGGCTTCTTCTTTCGTCGCACAAACCCAGATATCATCTCCGTGTTTGTGGGAGTACTTTACAACGTAAACTCCACCCATTACGTTCGACGTCCCTTCTTCTCATCCTTCATGTCCCATCGGTGAAGAAGAAGCTTCTCATTTGCGTTGATACACGCCCTTACGTGCGTCTCACTTTCTTGGTGATGGATCCTGGAGCGTGTGTCGAATGCGTCGAAGATTCCCTGACATTCCTGACAGATAACGGGGTGGGTCGGTTGTTCAATTGCCATTGTTATTCCTTCTTTCCATACGGGGTATATTGAAAGCGAAGAGCAAGAAGATGTTCTGTTTCTCGGAGAATTTTTACAAGACGATTTAATTCTCCTACGGTGAAGTCGCAGGAATTTTTATGTAGACTATCTTCTCCAGAGAGTGTGTTTACGAGGCGTACGCTTTCACTTGCCTCTTTAGCGCACTGGGTAAGAAGCTTCTGTGTTTGCCTTTGGAGTCGTTCTCGGAAAACATCGACTACATCTACTAGTTTTTCGGCGTTCATTGCCTCAGGTTCTTTGCTATACAGCTCGTAGTCTGTTACCACGCTACGTGTCCTTTCTCATTTATTTATTTCAGTTCGTAAATAAATCAAAGGTGTTTTACATTTGTAACATATAGGGAGGCCCGTCTCTTGATAGTCTTTCGGATTTATACAGTAAACTGCATTACAGTGTTTACATTGCCATATGTGTCTTACGTCTTTATCTTCTATATCTTCCCACGTCATTTTTTTCTTCTTTTATAAAAAAGAGAGCTCAGATTTCTCTGAGCCCTCTAATCCCGCTGCGAACGGGGTAGGGCGTGAGGGGGTCGAACCCTCGACTAACGGCTTAAAAGGCCGCTACTCTGCCAACTGAGTTAACGCCCCAGAGAGAAAACCCAAGGGAAAGGGCTTGAGTTTTCTCGGAAAATACTAAGTGCCGTGCAGCATATCCACGGCGCGGGCGTTGCTCCCGGGGTTCCCGGTTTGCCTTCTGCCCCAGTGGGGGTTGGTCAAACTCCATGGGGTGTACATCACTCCACTTCTTCGCTTGACCGCACTGAAACAGTACCTCAGTTGTCAACTGAGGTAGCGCACCCTGCGGGATTCGAACCCGCGATCACCGGAATGAAAATCCGGAGTCCTGACCGCTAGACGAAGGGTGCGAAGCGCCGAGAAAGAGCGAACCGAGAATTCTTAAAATGGAAGTATCTCGGTTCTGTACTGCGGCGCAAGAAAGTGAGACTGTGGGAGAATCTCATTGGCAGTTATCACCATGGAACTACCGAACCACAGTCTCGGTACGTGGAGAGGGATTCGAACCCCCGGCCCCGAGCGTGTAAGGCTCATGCGCTACCGCTGCGCTATCCACGTAAGATAAAATGGCACAGAGGCTCAGGAAAACACAAGGATTTTAGAGGCGTCGCCGCGGCAGTTTATTGCGCCCTCTTGTGTTTGATTACCCGATAACCGCCGACTGGAACCAGTCGCATGTGCCAAGTGTACAGAGGCTGCGGTTAACTGCTCGAAGAGTTTTACGCGGTTTATTGTCCCCTTCCGGGTGTACGTCCAACCGTCAGCATGTACCAATCATGTAAACGAGAGTAACAGAGGCGAAGGATACGGATCTTTCCGGTCTAAGGAGTTCTTCTTTATCCCCGTTAGAACTTTGCACGCTTTAATCGGAGATCCGTTTTCTGCTTATTTCCCCGATAGAAGACTCGGGTGCGCGTGGCTCTTCAACCAATCTCGCTTGTTACTCTCAATTTCTTTTACCAGTTTTCTTCTTTCTTTGGTGGAGCTGTCGGGAATCGAACCCGAGTCCGAAAAACTTAACGTTTACTCTACTACGCGGACTGTTTCGTTCTTCTAAATTCGACATTTTTCTGTAAACGAACATACATACTAAGTGCCTAGTTGCTTCGATTATTCCCTTTTGAAAAAGCAGCAAGTTCTCAGGGAAGCTTTCTCGCTTGTTCCCGCGAAACCTAGCAAACCAGAGAAGACTGGGTGGTATAGCTAGGAATAGGACGGACGCTTTCGGCGTCCAATGTCCAGGGGTTAAGACGGAACAGTGGCGAACCCACCATCTCGTCGCTACCTTTTTCGTTGGCAGTCTTAACGTTCTCCTTTTGATAACGCGGTTAGAGTCCGCGTCCACGCAAGTAACTCGTCTTGTTCTCCGTCGAAACCATTGCAGCCCCGAGACCCCAGGGTAAGACACCCTGGGGTGAGAAACAAGTGCTATGCTCCGCTGAGACGAACTTTACCACGCTGTGCCAGCTTGACCAGACTGCTCTCCACTTCGCCGCGCCTTGCCTGCTCTGCTTTACTCGACCCTATTTGGCTTAGCTCCGCTTCGCCTGCTTTGCTCAACCTTTTCCATACTTAGCTCCGCTTCGCCTGCTTCACTCGATTTTACTCAACTTGTTCTTGCTATGCTGAGCCTGCTCTGCTTCACTAGACTTAATCACGCTTGTCTTTGCTTCGCCAGCTTTGCTGTACTTGACTTCACTAATCTGGACTAGGCCGTGCCATACCTGCTCAACTCCTCTTCGCTAGGACATGCCGTGCTTGCTCCGCTTCACTGAACCGCGCCATTCCATGCTATGCCTTTCCTGCTTCACCAAACCAAACTCTGCCTCGCCAAGCTTGCTTTGCCCCACTAAACTGGGCTGGTCCTTGCCGTGCTAAGCCTGCCTCGCCTCGCTCCACCAACTGGGCCGGTCCTTGCCTGCTTTGCTTCGCTAAACTGAACTGGACTTCACCATGCCCGGCCTTACCGGCTCAGCCCAACTATGCCACTGTCTGCCTTGTTTCTTCTTTGGAGACAATCTTGAAAGTCCCCCAACCCATACCTGTTGATTGCTTGCTATCTGGTCGTCCTGCACCGATTCCCACTTGAACGCCCACCCTCAGCATAAGGTTGTGAATGTCCGTCTCAGTGAACCTCTCTGAGTCGTACTTCACGCGCACTTGAGCCAGCCATCCCGGAGCAAAGTGAGCACGAGGGCGAATGTCTGCGACGCCGGTTTCGTTCACCACGTATGAATCCACTCTGCGCGGTTCACCCGAGAGAAAACGAATGAGAGGAGTACCGTCGTTCTTATCAAGACCGTCAGCTTCAATGAACAATGCCAACTTGGCAATGGTCATCTTGAAACCAACGAGACGACATGCGGAGACCATCGCTTTACGGAAACACGTTGCTGGAATTCCAGGGGATCCGTCAGGAAACTTGTGCATTGAACCGTTATAGCAGGCATCGAAATCCTTCGGTTCCCTCTTCTTCCCTTTCGCCGCCTGTGTGCCCGCTCGCTGTTTATCCGCCATTCGCTGACGAGCTTCTTCAGGAAAACAGTTGGAAACGTAGTCCGCATCTCCTTCAATGACAAACGTTGCAATTCCAAACTGTGGAGGAGTGATCTGGCCTTTAGTGTCAATCTCTTGGGATGCTGCTTTCTTTGGCATTTTTCTTTTCGTTGTTGTGTTTGTAGAGTTGTTCTATTTCGTTCTTTTCTTCATCCGTTGTAGGACGAAGTCTTATTCCAGAAGAATCAACGATACCGAATTCAACCATTTTATTAAAGATGTTTTGCCCGTGGCATTCTACAAGTTCTTGTACGGACCACATAGGCACGTGACTGCGCGTATCAGTGGCGGCCCATGGGTTACCCCTCCTTGACCTCGGCTGTGATGGTGCGAAGGGAATCCCGTAGCACATAGCCGTCAATTCTGCCGATGGTATCGATGACCACCCGTTTGACGAGCTCTGTGGTCATATTGACCATCTTGTCTTTGAGTCCTGCGATGGCCTCGTCCAGGTGCCCCTTCACCACGGCGGTGACGGTCTCTTCAACCTTCTCGGCCTCGAAGGTCTTCATCACGACCTTGTGGACGTGGTTGGCAAACAGGTTGGGACGCTGGTCGCGAGTACCCAGCTTGTACAGGCGGGACTCGACGATGGTCCCGACCTTTGTCATTGCGGCACAGTGGGCTTCGTTCGCGAGGGCCTGACGTTGCTCCGGGGTCCACTGGTTCCACACCAACTCGATGAGCTTGTCCCGGGATTCCTCGTTGCAGAGGAGATTGTTGACCATCACCTCGATCATGTGCTTCGTGTCCATGGTTACTCTCACTTTCTTAGGTGTAGGCGATTCCGGGGTTGAACCGGAAACCTTCCAATTATAAATCGGATGCTCTACCAGTTGAGCTAATCGCCTTCAATCAAATACTTTGGTTCTCTATGTTTGTATGGATACGTTTTAAGTGACCACTTTATCCCGTGCATATCTAATAAATGAAGCACTTTGCGAACGTAGCACGCTAGACGGTGCCAGCGTGTTGGAGTATCGTGAAAGAGTGCGGGTAGAGTTGCTCTATTTCTTCATCCGTTGTAGGCCGAAGTCTTATTCCGGATGAGTCAACAATACCGAATTCAACCATTTTATCAAAGATGTTTTGCCCGTGGCATTCTACAAGTTCTTTTACGGACCACACAGGCACAATACACCCACGCTCGGAGATACAATGTCTCCACCCGTTGGTTGAATAAATTAACACATCCTCAACATATAGTCCCGCTGGCACACGTAGCTTTTTTCCTTCTTTTGTCTCACGGTTCATTCCGCCCGTGTAACCAGTGTGTTTCCATATTATCACAATTTTTTCAACGACGTGATTCCATGCGTCAAAAGAATTGAAGATGTCTCCGGGCTTTAAGTTCATTGCCCAGGTATAGGCACGTCGATCTGATTTAGAAAAAAGGCGATGGAAAACAGTTCCAGAGGTATGTTTGGTGAGCCTTGTTTTCATTCTTTCTTCATCAGTGAAAGCTTATTTACCAACGCCTTCATTGCCTCCTCTTCATTCCTTTGTGGAGCACCCCAGATCTGTTCTTCTACTTCATTGTTTTTAATGAGAGCTGCGCCACATCGGATCATTTCTTTTATTGGTGGAGAAAATGAAATACGGATATCTCCATTTTCCCAAACGTCTTTCGCTAATGCGACAATGAACGCCTCCCACCAACTGCTGGGTTTCATTTCTTAAGACTCCGTATGAAAGCTTTTTCTTTCTTTTCAAGCCACGTAGAAATAGGGCAATAGCTTATTTCTTTATGAGTAATGAACACTGCCCCTCCTCCGAATTCACTTAAACGAGGAGCCGAACATGTTTCAGCCCAAGAGATCGTAAAGAACCGATCGTAGTGTTTGAAGACTTGGAAGAAACGCTGAACTACTAACGTTGCATGTTCAACGTTTCCTTGTTCTTCGGAATAGATCCAAAGACCATTTTTTTCTAACGCCCATGAAAAATCTGGAAAATTCTCATCGTTAAGATTTTCGTAAAGATCCGCAAAGGGATTGTTTTTCAGATCTTTTTTTCTTTCTTCTTTTTCTGAATAACTGAGTAGATATTTCTTAAACCACTTTTTTTCTTTAAATATCAGTCTTAACTCTTCACTGAATTGAAGATAGTTATTACTCATGTTTCCAGTTTCTTTCCTTCAACTCGTCTTCTCTCTTGAAGTGCAAAATCAAAGGAACCGTTGTGAACGTGTCTATATGTCCACAATGGTTACAGATGGTTTTAACAAAATGTTCGTGCTCGATCTTATACCAGCCTTCTATCGAAAGTTTGTATCTCTCACACCAAACACACATTTTTTCATGAATGAGTGCTTTTTTAATCTGTTCTTTTAGCTCGTCGTTTAGTTCCACAGAAAACCTCCGGAAAACGACTCTTGAAGCCTTTTTTTATTCCCATCGAGATTCCATCTGAGAAAGCTTCCCAGAGACCCTCTGCGTTGGGGCATTCGTTTATTTCATGGGCGAGGCACTCAAATGGAGAATACTCCCGGCCATTCTCTTCAGCCTCGTTGGCTGCATTAAGAAGAGAATCTTGAAGACTGTTCAGCTCATTCGAAGAAAGATCTTCTATGTCTTTAATCTGTCTTTCTTGTTTTTTCGTTAGTTCTACGTCCGAGAAAAATAGTCCTCGATCACGCCCTCTGGAGTAGGTATCTAGTTTATTCATTCCCTTAATACTCTTCTGATCATATCTGCTGCCTTTTGATCTCCAAGAATTTCAAACAATCTTTCTAGAGTTCCCGCTTTACCGACGCAGCCCTCTAGCGTATACGCCGCCCAGTAACCATCCGTAGCTGCGGCAATCTTCTTTACTATTCTCATAAGAGTTTCGTTCTCTTCTTGAAGAGATCCTTCCTCCTCAAGATGGGAAACGATCTTTTCAGTCATTTCATCTTCTTCAGGAGTAAGAAAAATTTCTCTTGCATCAGCAAGGAGTCTTTTGAAGATTCTCAAGTCTTCTTTTTCGATTTTCATAGTGCATATCCTATTTGTTTTATTGCCCCTTCTGGATATGTTCCGTGAATCCAGAAAACGGCCCGATCGTTTAAAATCAGGCCGTATTCATCCGATGAAAATCCTGAAGTTATACCGTCTCTTTGAACAACAACCATGTATTCATTCCCTGCGTATGAAGGGTGTAGTCGGTAGAGCTGTGCTTCCTGAGGCTGATACTCCACCAGCCCACGAACAAATGTGGCGTAGTGCATGTCGTTAGTTTACACAGTAAAGGGGGTTAAGAGTTGCCGTTGACAACGGCTTTGAGGGGCTGGACGATTGCCAACTTCGCTTTTTGTTTCTTCCCCATGCGAAGTTGTTTCATGTCGTCAGACATGATCTCAAAAACCGTCGCTACCTGATACTCGTAGAGATCTTTCCTCTCTCCGTCTGTGAACTTGGCCCTATCGGCATTGTGCTTGGCAAGCCGTTCTTCCAAGAGTCCACGGTTCCTTTCGTGGTGATTGGCACAGAGCTCAGGAGGGCGCTCAGCTCCAATCCAGGTTGATACTCTCCAGCGATCCTGTTGGTGCGCCCCTAAATAGAGGAGCACCGTGTCCCACGCAGATCTCACAATCTGGAATTCAGGAATTTGATGCGTAGGTTTTTCACTACAGTGAAGACAAAGCCCCAGCCGTCTCCTTTCCCTTCGATGAAGTTCATACTGTTCCATCACCGAGTTGGGCACACTCGGAATAATGGAATCGCTCGTGTCTTCAGTGTTCTTGTAAGAACGACGGCGAAAAGTTTGATACGCCCATCGTCCTAAAAGAATCACTGTACATGCGAGCAGAGCAAAAGCCATTACATAGAAACCGAGATACGGACTATCCATCAAACACCTCTGGGGAAGGCTACCACAAGGAGAACGAAACACCGAATCTCGTTCTCCTTGTGATAGGTATTAGGAAAGGATACTACACCTTCGTACGTTCCCCCTCTTATGTCTTTTGAACTGGGCTCAATCGGATATTCGGGTGATCCGCTTTACCTGGAACACGCTCCAAATTGAAAATGTGAACCCGAGAAGTGTGCCCGTCATTCCATTCAACAGTGAGAATTTCTTCGTCTACTTCTCGTACGATTCCGTCGATAGGAACGTTGGTATACCAACAGGTAGCATGAAGAAATCTCGGGGTATGGCGAACGAGATCTCCGACCCTCATCAATCTACCTCAATGAGAGTCCCCGCAAGGGAATTTAGATCTAATGCTCTTTCTTCGTTTTCTACCGTGTTTGCGAACCAAGAGATTGCGTTTGAAAGTCTCCAGTTGGAAGAATTCTTTGGAAGGATCTCCACGTCGCTCTCTGTAGCGAACTGCTCCATCACCACTTCTGCCTCCCCCTTTGGAAGATTCTTCTTGAGGAACGCAAAAGCCTCTTTCCCTGAGATACGTTCTTGATCTGCTGCTCGGATTCCTTCGCAGACCTTCTCCACGTGTCCTGGCCCAAGAAGAGAGTGTACACTGTCCCTCACATGAAGAGCCAACGTTTTACTCTCGCTGTCCATGAGTTCCTTGCTCCACTCCATGTCCTCGTCCAACCGTGTTCCTATGTGAACTCTTCGAAGAGGGCTTTCGATAGTTGCCAAGTTCGTACACCACATACGAAGAATAAAGACGGAGACCGTTTCTGCGCCTGCACCGAATTGTGATGAGGTGTAGTCGATACCGAACCCTATCACCTCATCTTTCAGGGGTTCGAACATCCGGGGGAGAATCAGTCGGATGTTGAATTTTACGTCCAAAGCCTTAGCGTCATAGGGAACTGCCCCCACGTTGTCACAGGCTTGCACGAGCATCTGAAACATCGGTTTGGGATCGATTCTCTTGTACTTCGAAGAGAGGAGCCCCTTGAGAACTCCTCCTTCAGAACGAGTAAGGTGCTTCTCCGTGTCGTACTCGAAGATGGTATTTAAGTTGTGGGTGAGTAGGTCCATCCCGTACGGTTGGTCCTGAAGGTGGTTGATGAACTGCATTGGAACGTGCGAAAGATTAGCAATCTGTCCCAAGGCATGTCGATGAACAATCTCTGTGTCCTTGCTCGGATAACGGATCATCAAGTCATCGTCATCTTCTTCAAATCGAAGAACGGAGCCCTTTACAATACGGTCGGTAAGCATTTGTCGATCGATATAATCAATTAAGCTCTTCCCTTTTGTTCTTCCTACCGTAATCATCTTATCTAACTTTGCCCTCATCTGATTTGCGGCCTCTGAGGCAGCCTCAGCGTAGGGGCGGGCGTCGTGATGCGTCAGCATGGTGGGACAGCCTTTCTGGTAGCACAGGCGGGGATTCCGCCATGCACCACCGAAAACAATGTTATCAGACAGTTGGAAATTTCTCAAGAAGTGAGGCGAGTTCGTTCACTTCATTGGTGAGGCGCTGCTTAACAAGCTCTATGGCTTTTCGAACTGATTCAACGTATTCCGCTGGAACGGTGCTCCAGTCTGCGGTTGGATTCTTCAGTATCCATCCTTCTGCATGGACAGTATCTAGATAATCTTTTTCTAAGAACGCAGGACACTTCTTTTCTGAGAAACGATCTATCTGTTTTCCAAGTTTCTTTTTTCTTTCCCAAAGAGCGTTGTTTACCGATATCCACGCTTCTCGCTGAGCTGGGGTGAGGTCTTCTTCATTCAATGAGGTCTCCTAACACGTTTACTTTGAACTCGGCACGCACATCACTAGGTTGCACAGAATCAAGATACACAGAATGTCGTACGAGATTGGCTCTCTTAGTGAGAGCTTCATTGGGCAGTGTTCGTCGCATGGCGGCCTGAACCGCATACAGGCTCGGTGCTCTGATGTTGAGGGCTCCAACAAGAGATACGTGGTACTGTACACTGTAAACTTCTGAAAAAGTAGACGTTTCCATGTAAGAATCAAGAACTCGCTCAAGATCCTGTTTCGTATACTCGTTCGTTAATTCTTTTAGGATCGTTTCTTTTTCTTCTCTCGTGAGAGGCATTATCTTTTCCTTTTTGATAAACGCCAGGCGACAACGACAGCTATCCACGCAATGAAAGAAAAGAACAGAAGACAGGAAACTAGGAAAGAAGCAAGGAAAGAAGAGTGAAGAGCGTAGTAGAGAGTCAGCCCTAAGAGGGTGTTTATCAACGTCCAACAAAGAACAGCGATAGGTCCATCTTCATTGGAGTTCATGGCGTACGTCTCACTACCTCGTTTCCCTGAGATTCTTCCTTGATTACATCAGCTACTTCAGGGGACGGTGCCCCTACGGGAACGTCTCCACGATTGTCAGATGTAAAGTAGCTTCCAAATCCTACCGCTTCTTTAGCCATTCGATCATAGGCTTGTGGAGAGTCATAAGCGTACGGAAGTTTTGCTTTGAGTCCGGAAAACTTCCACACGTATCCACTGGTGGTGTGTATTTTTCCAAAGAAGTAATCTTGATCGTGATAGCGAATTTCGATTTTTAAATCTCCAATATAGCGTAGGGCCATTGTCTTTCCTTACGGTGCTGTCGCACAATCCATACATCGATGAAAGCAGTTCATCTCTTGTGTTGCTTCACCGAGATGAAAAACTTGAATGAAAAGAATAATAAGAATTATGAAAATAAGGAAGTGGAGAAACAGTTTCATGCGGCATGCCCGTAGATCAAACTTTCCAAGTGTTCCGTAAACTGTGCTGTTTTTAGATCTGCTTTCTTTGTGTCTTTAAGTAGTTGTTTAATAGACTCAACTAGTTCATTTCCTTGAAGGGGCGATTGATAAGGAACAGTCAGTCTTACGGTTTTCTGTTTTATTACCACCTCTTCTTCATAGGAGGACAGAACCTCTGTGCTTGTTTGTTTTATACGAATAGCGAGTACGTCTGCTAATCGACAACCCAAACAAGTCTTTCTCGTTGGATATTTAAAACTACACGTTTTTGAAGCAATGCTTCCTGTTTTGATGTAACTATAAACAGAATTTACCGATACATCCAACATTTTTGCAGCATCGTATGTTGAAACATAGTTTCCAGAAATATCCTTGTATACACTCTTTTGTCCGTATTTTTTCTTTAGTTCTTCAACTCTTTTAAGAGGATAGTGCCATGATGGCTTTCGTTGTGCGTGACTTATACGGAAAAGACAGCGTTTTATCTTTCCCGTTAAGGCTAGATCGATCAGTCGTTGATGTGTTATTCCTATTATATTCGCAGCAACACCTCCTGGAACCCATTCAGGAGGGTTCCAAGAGGTATTGTTTTCTTTGCTAGTCAACTCTTCCGCCTGCCCGGAAGCTGCTAATTGCTCTGTTTCTCATAACCACATGCCAGCAGTCTTTCAATGACACCGAACGATGGTCTCTGTCTTTCACCATTCCCTGGACAAAGATCAACTTCTTTTTTCCCTCTTCAAGAACGACAGCTTTTTGTACCCAGTGCCGCTTTTCCCATGAGGAGAGCCTTCCATCAATGGAGAATGGTGTTCGCTCGTACTTCTCAACCTTGACCTTCTTCGGATGGAAAAACGTCCCACAGGTATGAGCAAGTTCAACGAGATCTTTTTCTTCAGCCTTGAAGAGGTTCTTTTTGGAAGAACCGTTCAAACTTTGGAAAAAATATTCTCCTTGTCTGGGGGCGTCCTTTTCCACGCTCTTCGGTCTCAGAATCTCCAATGCTTCTCCTACTGTCTTCGGGTATACCCCCTTTGGAAGTTCCGTGAGGAAGAAGTTTCTCTTGGATGGGTCGTCATTGCGGTCTAGCCCACAAACGAAATAGCTTGGAGCCACACGCTGTAAGGACCAGTAATTGGTAATTGGATCATGCTTTTGATATGATCTCTTCACACGAAAGAGTGTTTCCCCCAAAAAGTGTTCCTTTATCTCTTTTCGTTCTCGTTCACCGGTTTTCTTATTTACGCAGTAAACAAACCTTGAATGAATGTGATCCTCCGTACGATGAATGATCTCAATATCATCGTAGTTGTAAACTCTTGCTGCTTGGAGAGCTGAGAAGGGAATAAGCGCTTGCGGTTTGTTGCGTACCGCTGAACGAATCTCCGATTGTCGTGCAGAAGTGCTCGTTGAATACGTATCGGCATTTAGAAGAAACGTTCCACTCTTCTGCCGGTAGGCAAGACACATTGCCCAGTGATAAAGCTCCTGTCCTTTAATCTGGAATGCTCTTACTTTTCCCTTTGTCTTCCCTGCTGCAAACTTATCCGCAATTTCATATTGACACGTCATGGTTCATCCTCACCTTCATCCAGTTCTTTAATTTCCTCGATTAGTTCTTTGAAAACAGCTTCAGCGTCTTCCCCTAAACGGATTTTTGTTTCGGCTTTGGAGATAGCTTTTCTTAGTTCTTGAAGGTCTTCTCTTATAGTACTCCCATTTTCTTTCTCAATAAGAGACTCTATGGCCTCCACAGCACAATCCGCAAACGTTCGTATCCCCATTATGTATTTATTAAAAACAGGTAATGGCCCCTCTTTGATCGTATCCCCCACCATTCTTCCTGCCCAAGCTTTGAGATTCATTCAACGTCTCCAAAAAGATCAAAGAAAATTGCTCTTGCGTCCCCGCCGTTTTCGATTCGTTCCTTCATCTCCCTAATTTTTTCTTCCAATTCCCTATTCCATTTCGCTCTGCGAAGAGAAGTCTTGTTGAAGATCTCTGGTAAATACTCTGAGAATGTTTTCCAGAGCCCCTTCATAATCTCTTGCATGTCTGGGTGAGCAGCAAAGTCGTTGCGCAGGGAAAAGATATGAAGCCACTCAGAAAGATTCGCGGTTACGACGATCTCCGTCTTGAGAAAATGTGGAAGAATTCCTCTTGCCTCTTGAGCAATAAACCCCATATCTAGAAAAGCAAAGTAGTACTTCTCTGCGGAAATAAGAGCCTCTTTCCATAGATTATACTTCTCTGTGCCTTCCTTTCCTCGAAGGCAGACGGGCTCCACTACTGTTATTTCTTTTCCGAAGCGATCTTGGGAATAATTACAATATCGGGTGCTTTCTTGAAGGTACGATGCGATTCGGTGTCTTACCTGTTCATGAGAAATTCCTCGATCAGTAACAATAGTCACAGATATAGAAACATGTTCTATCACAGATCTGTGCCAATTCTTCATGATCTTCTTGATGAATTTTTCTGCGCTTCCCTCACAAATGGAGGCCTCGCTTTTGTAGGCTTTTCTTCCTATCCACTCTAACTTTTTATAGATCTCTTCGCGAGTATGTTCAGTGTGGGGGGTAGCAGAAGGGCGTACGACTATCATCGGAGGATCAACTGTACGAGCGCGGCTGCCATATTCTCAGGGGGAGCGACGTTTGTTGAAACAATATAACGAAAGTCTATTATTGTCGCCAGCAGTTTATTGAATTGGGTATCTGGCATTTCTAACAATTTTACTATGGCTTCTTGTGAGGGAATATTTAGAAAATCTTGTTCTTCTTTTTTCATAGCACCATCCTCAAGTTTACTTCACACTCTTCACACCTAGGGTGTTTATCTGTAGGCGTAGTCATCTTAACGACGTATTCTTCTCCACACTTAGGACACCGGTATTCAAAGGGGGGTTCGAAGTGGTATTCCTTGATGTTCTTTGAAGAACACTTCGGACAAATTACATCGTATCCCTCTGTTACGTTTCGTTCTGAGAATGGATGCTGATCTCCGCATTCTCCACAAACAACTACGTAGGTATCCTTCTGGAGCATCTCTTTAACTTGCTCCGGGGTAACAAAAATATGTATTTCGTTCTTTTGTTTTCGTCTATCTTCCTTCAAAGAAACAGCTTGTGTATCTAAACATTCTAAAACAGAATGTTCTTCACAGACGTACTGCTCTACTTCATGATCTACATCAAGTAGCGCTTGTACGACCGGACCCTTACAACCTGTTCTTCGAGATTTTCCGCAGGCGCGTTTTAGTTCACATCGACAAATATTGCGGGTTATTTGTCCGTAGCTCTCTTGTACTCTGTATACGGCTTGACACTTACTACACTCATCCATGTTGCCTTATACCATTATTCAAACCCTTCTCCGCATGAAGGACAACGTTCTTCGCAGTTCTTTTTCATGCGAAAGAAGTGTCCGTGACGTTCTCCTAGGCAGGGACCGGAGTGAACCAGTTCACCGGTATCCAAAATATAAATATTTACTTCGTAGTCCACTCCTAAAAGTGCTGCACGAATTGCTTTTACGTCCCTCTGCATGGAGACGGACATTGTACGATAAGCAGCGTACTCTGTAAAACGCCCTATCTCTACGATACTTCCTCCTGTTCTTCGGATAACTGCGTAGGTTCCCTTCGGACAACAAGGGAAAACTTGGTACACCTGAGCAGCTAATTCTGCTTGTAGAGTGGAAAAATCCACGTGTACTACCACAGGGTACACGCGGTTCTTCTTCCACCAGCCGCGTTCGCGGACAGTGATGGGAACATGCACCGGGGTGAGCATTCCCAGAAGGTACCCGCTTTAGCTGAATGTGTAAATAGGGAATCTACTGTTTTTTACGAGCATCCCGAACAGGCCCGGGCTTGGCACGCTTTTTGGAATCCTTGCGAAGACGAAGGGCAAGACGGCGAACTTCCTTCCGATTCAGGGGCGGGGGAGGCTCGGTGTCCGCCGGGGGAGGAGGATCAGTGGTCACAGCCGCTTTCCCCCGTGACGATGCGAACGAGTTGCGTTGTACTTCATCTTCCGATCGATTTCTTCAGAGAGATTAATTTTAGCAATCACAGCAAGATCAAATACGCGGATAACAATATCCGCAAGTTCTGATCCGAGACCCTCGGGTTTTCCTGTAACTGTGAAATATGTAATATCAGGTTGCCAGGCGGGATTTCTTATCGCTTCAACTGCTTCTCCTATTTCGGAAACTATGAGAAGAAGTTTTTCAATAATTGTTCTTATAGGATTTCCTAAAACATCACGGATCTCAACAGGAATTTTTTCCCATATATCTTTTACGATCTCCGTTTCGTGAAACCCGGATATTTCTGATTGTCTCCAACAATCAAGAATAATCTCGGATAGTGCTTTTTTTTGATCACTCGTCATAGAAACCTCAACCATACCTTCGGTGTTAAAAGAATCTTCTCTACTACGCGAGGTGGAAGACACCCCGCAGAAGAGAAAAGATCACAAACTTCTTTTGTATTTAGATGAAGTGCCTCAGCGATTGAAGAGAGGCGTTGCGCACTGAATGTGCGGTTGCCTCTCTCCAAATCGCTGAGATACGGTACGCTGACTCCTATGCAGGAAGCGATTGCGCCCTGAGTGAGCCCGCGTTCTTCACGAAACGTTTTAAGGAGATTTCCTACTTTATGTCGATCAGGCTTAATCATACTCCTAGGGTATACCACTTTACTCTGTAAAGTCTCTTTCTCTTTTCTCCTTCGGTTGACGGGTAAGTGTTACCAACCAAAGGTTTTCCAGACTTCGCGTACACCCAACGTAATAAAGATTCTTCTCTTCGTCGCTCTTATCGGGGCGGAAGGTAGAATCGATGAGCCACACTCGTTCGTTCTCCAGGCCCTTTGCCTTGTGGCAACTCATCAACTGAAGCCGTTCTTCTCCATCTTTGGGTTCTGTGAAGAGGTAATCAATCCGTTCAATGAGAGTCTCTATGGTTTCGGCGTCTTCAGAGAGCGCTACGAGGTTATCGTATTTGTCAATAACCAAGTCCACGGCTTTTTCTTTTCCTGACGACATGAGTTTGTCCACCATTGCGTCTCTCCATGTGAGGAGCCACTGAAGGAGTTCAGGAATCGTTTCCTTCTCTGACTTCTTTATGAGTTTCTTCAGTGTTTCTCCGGTTTCTCTTCCTACTACAACAGCTCTTATCCCGTTCTTTCTTGCCTCAAGACAAAGGGAAGAAAGCGGGGCATTCACACGTGAGATAACGTAGTCTCCCTCTTGCCAGTTCTCCTTCATAAAGCCTTCAGAGACTTTCTTAAGAAGTCCTTCTATTGCGTTGGGAGCTATCTCAAACTCCGGTACGTAGCGTTTCACATGATTCACCACTGCACGCGGACAACGATAAGAGATGGATAGAGGAAGCACCTTGGCGTGAAGGGCCTCTATGAGATTGGGAATTGCGTTTTCATCTGCACCACGGAAACGATAAATGGCTTGATTTTTATCTCCCACTGCAATGATTCTTCCACCAGGACGAATGGCATTGAGAGACAGTTTTATCTGCGCAACGTTGAGATCCTGTGTCTCATCAATGAGAACAAAATCATACGCGCCTGTACGAATCTTCATGTGTGCAGGAACGTAAATCATGTCATCAAAAGTAATCTCGGGAGATCTCTTGCGAGATTCCTCAAGAATAGCAAGTACCCACTGTGCGTAAAGTTCTGGTGAATGAGCACGATTCACAGGATCGCAATCATACGAAAACATGATGTCTATGATCTGTTCTTGTGTATCTGCTACGTAGCATTTACACAAAGAAACTAGTTTCCTGATCGTTGTTCTCGTTTCCCGTCCTGCTAGTTCTGGAACGAACTTCGCAACAAGAAACTCTTCCCGAGTTTCTACTGGACGAGGCATCGCACTTGCCCAGATGTTACGGAGCTTACGGTAGCCCAACTGATGAAGTGTTAAAACTTCCGTGTTGCTTTTCTTTATCCGAGTCTTCAGTTCTTCTTTGATTTTATTGTTAAAGGCGCAAAGAAGAACTTGCTTAGAAACAGGAATCCTTTCAACGATTCCCTCTAGTGTCTTTGTTTTTCCGGAGCCGGCTAGAGCAAGAACAACGAGATGCCCCGTTCCTTCTTCTACTTCTCTAAAGATGGCTTCTTGGTACTTAGACCAAGCGACGTTTGTCATGGTTTATTTTCCTTTATTAGTTCTCTTAATTTCTTCATTCCTTGACGTTTTGCTGACGAGAGCGATAGAAAGGGACCGAGTGTTTGGGATCCAACATGAACATCATATTCAATGTGAAATATGGTTTCAGTGTCGTAAACAGAACGATGTCGAATAACCGCTAAACAGTGATCCTCAGGAGATTGGGCTATCCAATCTCCTTCTTCGATGTACCTTATCCATTTCATTTTTACGTACTTATGTCAAAAACTCTGCACACTTCTTCAACGAGATCAATCTGCGCGGAAGTTGTAATATCGTGGAGAATCAATCCAAACAGATCATCTAAAAAAAGTGAAACAGAATCACGGTTTAAATCTCTAGAAGCAGTGTAAAGATGTGAGTAAGCAATGTAAAGAGAGGAAGGTTCCTCAGGCGCAGGAAGCTCAAGAGAACGATCCCGAATGGGAATTACTTCCCTTAATTCTCTTATTTGTTCCCGTTCCGAGCTATGAGGATCTTCATACTTTGCGTAAAGATTGAGCGCTTCAAGGCACATCTCTATGTGCGATGAAAGGATGCGATTTCCAATCATCCTATGAGTCTGTTCAAGAACAAGTTGAAGCCAGGCGCGTGTGGTCTGCATAAAAGAATCGTTCAATTTCTCCCGCATAGAGTCAATCACTCGAAATCGATCAAATTCCCTCTCTCGATCTCTTGATCTTTGCACTTCTCCCACGTTTTCGATTGCCATTCCCAACTGCGCCCGCAACTCCCCTAGAAGACCGTTTACTAGTATTTTTTGCTGAGACAGATTCGATTTATTCATTGTTTTGCTCACAAATAAAACGGTAATATGCAAACGCCGGTCGCCCCCTTTCGGAGACGACCGGCGTTTACACTAGGAAGACGGACAGGATCAGCTAACTTCAGTGCTGACGCCCAGCGTACCGGCCACTTCCGGATTCGCCCTGGCAACGCGGAGGAGCTTCGTCTCGATCTTCTCACGGGTGAGCCGTGCTTCCTTCTCCTTCAGGCGAGCACCGTCAAGGGTGACCTTGAGGGTGGACATCTGCGCCCTGGGATCACGGGGGGCCTTCGCCGCCTTGGGTGCCGTTGCCGTTGCCGTTGCCACTGCTGCTGTCTCTTTCTTCTGCTCTGCCATGTGAACCAACCTTTCGTAGAACGGTCTTTACCCTGACCGCAAAGGGAAACGGGAAAAAATGAATCGACGAGCCGTTGTGGTTGTAAACCACTCAAAAATCCCTAATACCGAAGTCAATCTAACCGCATCTGCGATCAATCGTCAAGTTCGTGAAAATCTTCTTCCTGCCTGGGGAATCTATGCCTTGGTATGGGCGGGAGCAGAGGTGTCAAGCGCTTGGAAAATCCACCTCTGGGATGAGCCGCCAACTACAGCGATAGACTCCCTGGGGAAAAGAAGTGTGGAGGAGGGAAACGTATTTATTGGCCCCTGTCAACGAAATAAAGTTCCGTGGTCTGTTACTTTAAGTCATGAGGTTCTAGAACTCCTTCTCAACCCCCAGTTAAACAAATACATTCTTGGCTCAGACCGTTTCTGGGCACACGAAATATGCGATCCTGTTAAGGGAAGCTCGTATATAGTTGATGGTGTTTTAGTCGCAAATTTTGTCTATCCAGAATGGTTTTTAGCTAGTGGTATTGGTCAATTTGATTATTTAAAGTTGCTGTCTTCTCCGTTTTCTTTTCTTTCCACGGGTTACGCTTCTACTTACCCGGCAAAAGGGCTGGCCGAAGTTCCCCTTTACGGTGTAAAGTAGCTTCCATCGGAGGTTCCCCATGAAAAAGTTCCTGCTCCTCATTCTCCTTGTTTTTAGCTGCGGCTGTGATACCTGGATTCAGCGCTACAGAACCGATCCTTGGGTCGCCCTGACGGACGACGTAGGAACGATTCAAACCGCTCTTGGAATGGCCAGCTCAGCGGTAAGCGCCTGGGCCGCAGCAAATCCAGGAAGTGGAGCCTCGGAAACACTGACCCGTTTTGCTGAACTTTCGGGGCACGTTCAGCAGGGGTTGGGAGTCGCACAGGCCGGGATTCGGCTTGCGGCAAACGCCGGGAGAGATCCAAACGTTGTGACGCTTCTGCAAGATTCCCGTACGGCAATCGGAGAGATCAGCTCCTTTTTGTCGGGTCTCGGGCTTGGTCCGGGCCATGCGGTGGCTCCCTTGATGCAGAACGCTATCCAAGCAACGAGAGAAGCCTCCAGGGCCGCATCCCGTTAGTTTCCCCGGGTGAGTCGGGGGATGTTCCGCATCGCCATCACTCGATCAAAGATCTTCAACCCTAGTTCACCGATCCCCAGGATGGTTCGAAGAATGTCTACGTCGCTTCGTGATTCGGTATCCCTGAACGTCTCTTTCTCTTTGTGGAAGGCAACCTGGATCAGCTTCGCTCCTTCGTCAAAATAAGCGGGATCGTTTTCCATCCGGTCCCAGAACTCCTTTGACGACAGAAACTTTTCATCGCTCATGAAATCCTCCTTTCGAGGGGAAACAAAACAAAACAGAATACTCAACGTTCTTGCCCTCTCCCTGTGGAGAGGGGGCGTTCCGGTAAAGACCGGCGTCACAGCACTGTAGGGATATTCGTTGCTGTGGAGGCGGGACGAAGGCAGGACTACTTGGGCAGGCGCTTGGAGACCGCTCCGTGAACGGCCTTGATCTCGGCCTGTGTCACGGCGAACCGGGGGCTGAGGCTCTTGAGACCGTTCAGCACGCGAACGCCACGATCGAGCATCTCCATCTCGTCGCGGACGGTCGGCACCCAGGGCGCGGGGACGGGAGCGGGGACGGGAGCGGGGGCGGGAGCGGGGACGGGGGTATCGATGACACGGTTGCCCACCGCGTCCCCAGGGGAGAAGCTCTCCCACTCCAGGAGACCCGTGCGCCCCTGGAGCTCCCGCCCCAGCTCTGCACACGCCTGACCGAGGTCAGGATCGCCTTCGGCCGTGAACCTCACGCCGAGCTTCTCGAAAACCTTGCCTCGTGCGACACGGGCTTCTCCGGACAACTGAAGAGCCTCGACCCTTGCTTGCTGGAAGGTTGTCATGATGGAATCCATCCTTTCCTACCTTCTTTTACCCCTTTCCAGCCTTCTTTTTTAAGGGGGAGGGGTACCCTCCCCTCCCGGCACAATAACACATTCTGTCAAGGGAAAAACGCTGTGGCAAACCTTGCAGTATACGGTTGCCCCGTAGGTCTCGAAGTAGTCGTTTTCCGTGAGATCGAAGCCATCCCCGTAGAGCCGCACTCCTCTTGCTATGAAGCTGCCTTCCCTGACCTCCAGCTTCGCGTCATTCGGAAGTGAGTGGCATTTAGGACAACAGGTGTTGAAAGTATTTTTTTCCATGGTATCCTTTTCCCATGAACGCATTCATTCTCAAGTACTGGCCCCTCGTTTCAACGTACCTTGCGATTGCCGCTCTTGCAGTTGCGATCTTCAACCTTGGGGTACGCATGTTCATTTCACAGAAGACAATCCAGGGATGGGATAAGACCCATCCCCGAATTGCCAACTTCTTCCGCTTCTTCCGAGCAAGCGGAACGGATATAAACAAATCCCTGAAGGCTTTCTACTGCATACTCAGTGGAAAGCCCTGGCCTGCGATCCTCGATGAACTCCCCACCCCTTCTGTTCCCGAGACGCCTCCGAATTAAGCCTTTGATCCTTTAATAAGGCTCATTGGATTTATCGGCATCGCCCCTGGACCTATTTTCTGTACTCTGAACACCTTCTCTAGAAGGTCCGCTGCGTCCTGCATGGAAGCTCTGCGCTGTTCCGTCATGATGACGTATGCCTGAGAAGGATCCGCAGAGAGATCACGAAGGAAATCAATCAAAGCACCAATGCTCTGTACCTCTTTAACGGACAACTTTATTTCCGTGGCTACTTTGATTCCACCTTCCGGGGTAGGAAACGCATCGCTGGAGATGTCCATGGGAGACTCCTTTACGCGGTAAAGAGACAGAAGACCTTTTCAGTAAGATATTCGAAAGCATCCCGATGGGCTGCTTTTGCATCACTCCCGTAGTCGTGCGCCAACTCATGAAGGATGGTAACCAGCACACTTCCAACAGAAGTAAGTGTTTTCATGGAGATTCGAATATCATCCGAGGTGTAGAGCCCAAGAAGAGATTCGTCAAGGAAATCCACCAGGGTGATGCGATAGTCTGTGTCGATACCAGCTTTCCCAATGATTTCCCTGGCACTGATGAACGTGGTTCTCTGTTCTTCATTAAGATCTTCCACAGAATATGCTCTTGAAATCCCTCCTTTGTTCTTTCCCTTGAAGACTTCCAGTCCTCCCATCACTTTTTGAAGGAGTTCTCCAAGAACACCAGGAATGAGTACGGGCTTTCCCCCGAGCATCTTGAATACTTCACATTCCTCAGAGGTAAGAGCGGGTTGTGCGTCCTCACCGTGTCGGTTCATGAACTCTGTTGCAAGTTCCCCTTTGAGTTTTGCCGAAGTGTACCAGCGAAAAGCTTGTGCCTCTGCTTGATCCCGTTGAATGAGTTCGTAGACCGCTGAAATGCCTTCACTCATCTGTGCATAGTCATCCCAGAGAGCTGTAATAGCAGGATGAATTTCATAGTCTGAAGGAAGACGACGATCGCGCCCGAGATCCAGAGTATTGAAGTCATACCCCACTTTGTGATTTGCACGGTGTCCGATGAAAACACCTTTTACATAGATGTTCCCAACGAACTCTGGATCAAAGAGAATCGTTCCATGAGAAAGCTCCCTCTTCTCATCGGAGTCTATCAAGAAACGAAACAATCCTTGGACATGGACCCACATTTCGTCGTCGATTCCGTGGATCTCCACTTCAAAGAACTCCACGGGACGATTTGACTTAGTGACATTCAGCGTAAGAACTCTTGCTTGCCACTTATCGCTGAACTCAAAAGAAGGCTTCCAGTCTTCGTTCCGTCCATTACGAACAACAACAATGAAACCGTTTCTCGTCAATACGAGAAGTCCCAACTTCATCCCTTCTCCGTGTTCACCAATAACCCGGTCATCATTGGTTTTCGTCGTTCCTCCAAGAAGAAGAGCTTCACGGTTGAGCGTCACTCCTTCACTCCTTATGCGAAGAACCTTCTTCACTCGATCGTACTTTACGCTCTTCCTTGAATTCAGTTGGAGCTCCGCATCAATAGCGTTCGCTCCAAATTCACGGATGGCATCAAGAGGGGACCAATTCCCTACATAGTTTTCTGTGATTGGGTATTCAAATCTCATTTTTCCTCCAGTACGTCTTGTACCGTAATTTATCTTCTTCTTTGAAGTCTCAACCAAGTACGCTGAAGACGGCGAGCGTAGCGATTGTTCACGCAACGTCCTCGGTTGTAGTAGCCGAACTGTCTTCTCAAAATATGCTTGCACTCCCACTGAGCGGTTCTCCATATACGGAGAGAAAGAGCCGCCCAGTGTTCAAGAGATTCTCCTTCGTGATAGCAGCACGTAACTCCAAAGGGAACTCCTTCCCTCCCTAGGGTTGTTTCGTGGAAGTCGATCACGATAAGAGTGATCTGTTCCTCCCGGTTTCTCGTTACTGTGTAAACTGCGGACGCTCTAGGAAAAAGGCGTTCTAAGGGAGCGTGGGGCGTAAGGGAAACCATGATGGCGAGGATTTGCGCCAGGGTCATGGTGGTTTCAACGGAGGATCCGGGATCTCAGTGGAGACATAGATAAATGTCTTTGGAAGTTTCTCGTATTTTCCGTGAAAGAACTGCTTTGCTTCCGTGTCTGGATCTTCTGAATAGCGGATCTTTAGAACAAGTAGTAGCTTTCCAGGTATGGCATCTTCAATGATTCTCGCCTGTGCTTCTCCCCCGTTCTTCAAAGGGAAAAAGATATTAGAGGTTTGGAACTCCTCTCCATCCTTCTTTGCTTCTAAGTCTTTTTCTCTGATGAAGTGGGCTACGTGAAGAAGGTAGGCGTACTCAAAGTACTCCATTAATGATCTTTCATCTTTCTCATGTCTGGAACTTTATCGATGTTGTCAAAGTAGTACTTATCCGCTTTCTCTCTAATCTCGTTGATCTTTTCCGGAGAAAGCGGACAATCGACTGCGTTGAAGGTCATCACCGCAACGAGTTCAACCATGAAGATTATCTCTTCAGCTTGAAGAGAATGAGACATTCCTACGACGGGAATGGAGCGATAGAGATCCTCCGTAGCTCGTTTTGCAATAATCCAGGGATCAGCGGGAGTTCTTTTCGGAACGCTCTGTTCTGGTACCCGTTCAGCAAGAGGGGAATGTTCTAAGCGTTTATAAGCTTCTTCTAGTGATTCTTTGCTTCGTTCAACCATTATTTCACCAAGATGTCTGTACAGTTAGGAACTACTTTTTCTCCCCAAACGATTACCGGCTTCGGCTGTTCTGCTCTTTGTACATCCGGTGGAAACACTTGAGCATACTCTTCTTTGAGGGGATATATTGACTTCTTTGCACACCAACCGTGTTCTGCAACGTTTTTAACATTATTATTGTAGATCACTTGTGGTTCATAAAACACGCACAGTTTACACGGTTTAGTATTCATTTGGTCACCATCTCCACATTGTTCTTCTGAAGAATTGCCTGCACTTTTTCAAAGTGCTTATGCCGCACTGCTGAAATAGCATAAACAATACGATCTAGAGCCATTTTACGAGCTAGTTCTACATCAGTGGTACTTATCGCCGCAAAGAAAGGAACACCGAGAGGAAGAATAGCACAGGGACCGAGCGGTTTTTCAAAGCCGAGAGATTCTTTATCGAAGATAGCCTTTGCCCCAGAAAGAAGGAGAATTTCTCGAACAACGTTTCCTAAAGTCTCCGCTGCTTTTCTTTCTGTATCTTCTCTAGGAGCCCGTACCCAAATGGACCGGGCTCTTCCCATAAAACGCACCGTAACGAATTCTTCTTCTGGATCAAAGATATCTCTTAGCACAGGCAGGTGCGTCTGTGCTCTTTCTTGTTCTTTGATTACCCAAGGACCAGGAAATTTAGGATTAATCACGGGTAACTTCACTCATATAAAGAACGTCTCCCCCTGAACCGAAAGAGGGATCGTTACAGCTTAGGTGCGCAGTCTCATAGTTTCCTGAGATCATTGCAATTTTATCTGGGCCTTCTGGATTTCTTCCTACCCCGAGGACCATGTAAGTAATGATTATTCTATCCCCCCGTGCATATTCTTTCTGACACTTTACACATCGGAAATCTGGTCCACGAGGTTCTATCTCAGGAAACTGAGTAATCATTCCACTTCTCCGATCAGGCTGAATAATGAGGGAGGTATTTCTAAGAAAGGGGTCTTTACAGTCGTAGTGAGCGTATTCATTTAAAAGAAGCATTACCCCTGATCCGTGAAGCCTGCCGAGAAGTACGGACTGATTGTCTTTTTTATCAGCAAAAATAAAGACAGTTTGAACTCGATCTTTACGATTGAGTTCCTTTCTACAACGGAGACAGATCGTGAGATCTCTTACGTCAATCCCCGGCAAGTTCCCTATCAACATTGGCTTGACGTTCCTTCTCGGCAAGATTTGCGAAGATACCAAGTATCTTCAGCGTATCTTCTTTACTACCAAGAGAAGGGTACGGAAGCAACTTTCGAAGACCGTTAGAATAAGGTTTTGCTCCGGGGTGCATCCTTGGATCAAGAAAAACAACGGCCCCAAAATCAGAAGTAGTTCTCAAAAGCCTCCCTGTTCCTTGGATGAGCTCGATGGCAACCTTCTGAACATCCATCGCATTGAACAAAAAACCATTAATCTTCGCGTCCTCCATCCCCTGTTCTTCAAGCGCTAATCGCACCCAATCTTTGCGCGCATTGTGAAGAAGATCCATTCGATTAGGAAACGGGAGGCGTGGAACAATGAGAAGACGCAACTTCATTCCAGGGATATCAACCCCTTCCCAGATTGACTTCACACCGACCAAGACACTGTTGTAATTCTCTTTGAATCGTTGAATGTCTGCGTCTACGTTAGTTCCTTGAACAAGAACCCGGTAAGACTCTGGGTGCTTTTCAATGAGCCCAGCAGCGATGCCCTTCATATCTTCTCTACTGGCACAAAGGACAAACGCTCCTCCTTTGGAAACTGTAAGAAGCTCATGAATCTCTTCAATTTGCTTTGAAAGAACAATGCTCTTATTGGCATAGTCCGGGAAAGGCGCTGTTTTTGATACCCAAAGCCCTGAGTGTGTGCGGAAGTTAAAAGGGGAATCCAATGCAAGCTGTATCCGAACTTCTTCCTTACGGACTCCATGTTCATTACACATGTACTCAAAGCCGTTAGCTGTTGAGAGCGTCGCACTGGTGAGAACAACCTTGTTAATGTTTCGAAGACTATCTCCTATATAGGGTGCAACGTTCAGAGGGACTACACAGAGTTTCGACGGGTCACGGAATTCTTTTCTTTCGGTGTAAACCAAGTAATTGGGATCCTCAGAAAGAATTATCAAAATTGCCGTTCGTAACTGACGAAGTTGTATTACAGCTTTCTTCGCTTTAACCGTTTTTCTTGCTGTACTTGCATCAGGAGCTTCAATAAGAAAATCCGTTTCTTCATTGAGGACTGCTGCAACATCGGGATCTTCTCCACATGCACGAATAACATTTGCTGCCTGTGTAAGAAGAAATGTAAACGTTGTTCTTAAACGGGAGGTTAGCTCCAGTTTCCCTGGTTCCACTCCTTGAAGAGTAGAAAAGAGTCCCTCGTAGGTTTCTGTGAACTCCACTGGAAAACGAAAACGGAAGTTGGTTTCAAGGAGTTGTTGAACTTGTTTCGCGAATCGAGAATAAAACTCAAAGGAGTAAGCCTTTCTTGAGAGTTCGGGGAACTGATGAGCTTCATCAATAATCAATGCATCATAGTCTCCAAGAACCGACCCCTTTCCAAGAAGGAAGTCGTATGCAAGAAGGGAATGATTGGTGATACAGATCTTTGCTTGTTTCGCAAACCCCCGATAGTTAAGATAACTACAGCCATCTAAATGAGGACACTGGTTACGAATGCACTCTGAAACATTGATTAGAAAATTGAAGGGAAGATCATTTCGATATTCGGTCATGTCCCCCGTTGTATTCCCTATTGCCCACCCCAGAAATGCCTCAAAAGGAAAGTCGCCAAAACGAAGAATGTCGTCTCCTTCGGCAAATTCTCTCAATCGAAGCATGCAAAAGTAATTAGCTTTTCCTTTCATTATTCCAAAACTTGTCTTGTGAACAAGCGAAGTAACTACAGGGACATCTTTCTCAGCAAGTTGGGTTTGGAGTGTTTTCTTTCCTGTAGAAACAACAAGTCGTTTTACAGAACCTTCTTTCAATGCTGATAGTGCAGCGAGCAGATACGCGAAGCTTTTCCCTGTTCCTGTTCCAGCTTGAATGAAACCAATTCCGCCATTCGTGAGGATATCTAGACACCCTTCGTGCATTTCAACCTGCGTAGGACGAAGGGTTTTAACTAAGCCAAGCTCGGTCTTTTCTAGGTATTCTTTGAAGCTCATATGCAATCCTTTACTTTCAGTAGTTTACACGGTAAACCAACCGTGTAATACTTCTACCACAACAACGTCTTCATTCCGAGGAGCGCTCAATGAATGAAAGAATCTCTCCTGTAGGTGCCGTTCGTCCTCGCCAAACCCCAGACGGTCCCACCATGGCCCCCGTTCCGGAGCCCGAGCAACTCATCGAGGAAGAAGAAAAAAAAGAGGAAGAAAAAGAAGAAATAAAGGCTCCTGTGGACGTCATTCGGCCATGGAAAGATGTTCTAGCTGATGCAAAAATTACGGAAGATCAAGCCAATGTCATTCTTGATGCGATGATGACTAAAGGCTACTGGGAAAAGAATTACGTCCTCCTTCGTGGGC
>Ga0315297_10000204_pt1 | contig 32440 bp, 33 predicted proteins | sample YL17G15_0_MG_FD_203628 | JGI IMG/M metagenome (GOLD analysis project Ga0315297, IMG submission 203628) | Sediment microbial communities from Yellowstone Lake, YNP, Wyoming, USA - YL17G15_0 | ecosystem: Environmental > Aquatic > Freshwater > Lake > Sediment | place: USA: Wyoming | collected...
TAGAAGGTCAGGTCGATGCACTCGTTAACGGCGTGGTTCGAAAGGTAGCAGCATCGACCGTAGACTACCAGATTCCCCATTCGAGCTTTATGTACAGCCCGACTACAAACCTTATTCCGTTTATGGAGTCTAGCCAGGGTAACCGTCTTATCATGGGCTCTAAGTACCAGACTCAGGCTCTTTCGTTGGTGCACCGTGATGTTCCTTGGGTCCAGGCTACGTCCCACACAGGAAAAGCAATGGTCGAGGTAATGGCGCAGATGGTGAATCCACACGCGCCAGTGGCGGGAACCATCTCAAAGATAGACAAAGATTATGTGTACGTGAAGCCAACTTCAGGTGGTGATGTTGTTAAGGTCCATTATGAAACGGATTTTCCGCTAGCAGCAAAATCTTTTTTGCATCACACGCTCGGTGTGAAAGTAGGGGATAAGGTAACAGCGGGACAACAGCTTGCAGATTCCAACTATACCAAAGACGGAAAGCTCGCCCTCGGTAAAAACATGTCAGTGGCGTATATGCCCTATAACGGAGCAAACTCTAACGACGCCATTGTCATCAGCGAAACTGCAGCTAAGAAACTCACGTCTGAAAAAATGTATAAGGTGGTTGTGTCAAGAGACCCCGACATGACCTTCAACAAAGACAAACACCAAGTTTACTACGGACAAAATTACACGAAGGACCACTACAAGCTCCTCGATGACGAAGGCGTTGTGAAGCCCGGTATGAAGCTCAACGCGGGTGACCCTGTTATCTTTGGTTTGCGTAAATCTCAGATGTCACCGGATGACATTCTTTTGGGTAGGCTCCACAAGTCCCTTGTTAAGCCCTTCAGAGATGCTTCTGATGTTTGGAATCATCACCATGAAGGTGAAGTGATTGACGTCGTTAAGACTGGAAGCCGCATAGCCGTGACCATTAAGGTTAAGGAGCCTATGCAGGTCGGGGACAAAATCTTAGGTTCGCACGGGGACAAGGGCGTAGTTGCACAAATAGTCCCTGATGACCACATGATTCAAGACGAAAAGGGCAACCCTATCGATGTTTTGTTAACTTCAGCAGGGGTTGTCTCACGTATTAATCCTTCACAGATTCTTGAAGCAGCAGTAGGAAAAGTTGCAGCTAAGACAGGTAAACCAATTCTTCTTGAGAACTTCTCAGGTAGAGACAACGTTCAGTACGCTAAAGACCTCTTAAAGAAACATGGAGTCAAAGATAAAGAAACCGTATTTGACCCTATGACGGGAAAAAGTATGCCTAACGTTTTTGTGGGCAATAGGTACCTATATAAAGCCTTCAAGAGCACAGACGTCAACTACAGCGCTCGTAACATCGGTAGCTACGATGCCAACATGCAGCCGACTAAGGGCGGTGACATGAGTGCTAAGGGCATCGGTAAGATGGAGTTTGACGCGCTAGTAGCCCACAACGCCCGTAACGTCTTGCTTGAAGCTTCCACGCTCAAGAGCCAGAAGAACGACGAGTTCTGGAAGGCTTTGCAGATGGGGCTACCTACTCCCCCGCCCAAGACTTCTTTTGCTGCTGACAAGTTCATGAACATGCTTGTTGGCGCGGGTGTGAAAGTCACCCGTGACCAGTCGCGTATTGGTTTAGGGCCACTCACAGATAGCGACATCATGAAGATGTCCGCAGGCGAGATTAAAGAGCCCAAGCTTGTCCGAGCGAAAGATTTGAAGCCTGAGAAGGATGGCTTGTTTGACCCAGGCGTAACCGGAGGTCTTAAGGGTGACCGTTGGGCGCACATTGAGCTCGCTGAACCTATTGTGAACCCTCTCTTTGAAGACCCAACTCGGAGACTCTTGGGGCTAACGGGCACGGCTCTTACGAAGCTACTCAGTGAGAAGGGTGGCGCTCACGTTAAGAAAGAGCTCGCCAAGATTGACTTGGACAAAAAGAAAAAAGAGCTCGAAGCCAAAAGCAGAACGGCGTCGGGGGCAGACCTAGACGGTATCGTCAAGTCCCTCAAGTACATCTCGGCTTTACAGAGTAATGGGCTGACTCCAGATAAGGCGTACGTCATCTCCAAGATTCCTGTCGTGCCTCCTACGACGCGCCCCGTTGTTCCGGGTAAGGGCGGGCAAGAGCTCATCTACGGGGACATCAATCCTCTGTATCGCGATTTACTTTTTGTAAACAACCAGTTCAAAGAAGTAAAGAACGCTGGAACAATGCCATTCGAAGAAGCCAAGATGCGCCCCATGCTTCACCAGGCTGTGGGCGCTGTGTTTGGTGTGAACGACCCGGTGACTACGAAGTCTGTTGCCAGAGGTCACAAGGGCTTCTTGACGTACATCGCGGGAGCCGGAAGTCCCAAGTACGGTTTCTTCCAGTCCAAGCTCATGAAGAAGCAGCAGGACATCACGGGGCGAGGAACCATCGTTCCGGACAGCACACTTGGCATCGACCAGGTTGGGTTACCCGAGGACATGATTTGGACGATGTACGAAAAGTTCTTGATTCGACGTTTGGTCCAGCAAGGCTATCAGCCCCTTGAAGCCCAGGACATGATTAAGGCCCGCCACCCGGCAGCCAAGGAAGCTTTCATGAGGGAAATCAAGGAGCGGCCGGTGATGATAAACCGCGCACCAACACTGCACCGCTACGGAATTGTTGGGGCTTTCCCGGTTCCCACCCAAGGAAAAACCATAAAAGTCAATCCTTTCGTGGAGTTAGCGACCAACTCCGACTACGATGGAGATACGATGATGATTCATGCCCCGGTGGGGCAAAAGGCAATAGACGAAGTCAAAGGGATGACTATGTCCAACCTCCTCTACAGCGACAAGTCTCGTAACGACCTACTTGTTGTCCCGCGCATGGAATCAGTGATGGGTATTGCCAATGCCAGCCAACAAGACGAGCACAACAAGTCCGTTCACTACGAAAATAAAGCTGACGCTATGAAGGACTATAACAGCGGTAAAATTACCTTAGGTACCCGAGTAACGATTGGCGGCGCTAAAAAATGAACAAGCAAGACGTCCAGGACTACTACGGAACTCCGCACATCCAGAACGCTTTACTCCGTAATTTTTACGGTGACAGTGCGCTGACGCTAGTCAGCCATGACGATGGAAAGCCCTACTATAAGCGAAACATTGAAGGAAACCCCATCAAGCTCAACAACGCTAGCCAGCTCAAGAGGCTCGTGGACCAGCGCACCGTTGAGTTTCATCCCTCGATTGGCAAGAGTACGAACGTCATTTGGGTGGACATCGACCCCGGCAAAGATGTGACGACTCATGAGCTCAAGCCCATTGTTAAACAGATAGACACGCTGCTTAAGTCCATTCCTGAGGTGACCAAGACTTCCTTGGCTTTCTCGGGCGGCAGGGGCTTTTATGTTCGTGGACATCTTAACCAAGATATGGACACGACAAAGGCACGCGACCTTCTCGCTGAAAAGCTAAAGCCCCTCGTAGCCAGAGACCCCAAGTTTGTAATGGCGCCTCCACAGTCTTCTCAAGTACGGCTGGATATCTCGACGCTGCATGATAAAGGTTCAATACGCGGGATGTACTCCCTGAACCATGAAACGGGACTAGTATCTGTTCCGTTAAAGCGCCATGAGCTCGACAACTTTGATGCGAGTAAAGATGCTAAACCAAAAAAGATTATGGGGGAATTTGCGCCAGGTATTCCAGCTACAAAAATTACGCATGACCTACCTGCGCTTAAAGACGTTAATTGGACCATGTCTGTCCAGCATCATGACGCGGTTAAAGCCGGTCCTCACTGGGATTTGCGCCTTGTGGACCCAGATACGGGGTATGCGCATTCTTGGGCGGTACCGAAAGCAAAGTTCCCAGAAGCTGGAGGCCCCCCTCTCTTGGCAGTACATACGCCAACGCATACGTCAGAATACGCGCTCTCATTCGGAGAGAGAGGACCTGACCAGATTAGTACGGGATACGGACGTGGGTCTGTTGAAATCAAACACAAAGAAAAAGTAAATATCCTGTCTTCTGGCCCAGATAGTCTAAAATTTGAACGAGTAGACGGAAAAGAAAAAGAGCGTTACGCTTTGGTCCGCACCAACAAGGACAAATGGCTAATGAGAAATATCACGCCTAAAGTTGCACAGTTTATGAAGCAAGCCTACGACCAGGGTTACTACGATATGCTGTGTAAGCTCGGCGCTGAAGACCCTGCTATGGGAGGACAAAGTGTGCAAGGTCAACAGGGTGGTGGCGAGCAGACTGCTTCTGAGTCAGGTCGCCCTATTCCTGACGATGACAGCCAGCTTCCTGCAGGTCAATTAGCTGAAGCCTTGGGTAAGTTGGACGAAACTGAAGCGGATAATGACCCGGTTGGTAGCGTACAAGGTAACCCGGTGGACAAGCACCTTGAGCGTGAATCAGAATGGGGTAACCCCTTCTCGGTTGGGCAAGTTGCTGGTTCTACTCCCATCATTCCTGGCGGCAACGGGTGACCAACGGTACGCCTCTAGGCCAGCACCTTATTAATGAGCTTATGCCCGATGGCTATAAGTTCAGCGGTGCCATTACGAAGAAGGTCATGACGAACACGATGACGCGTTTGTCTCGCACCGACCCTCACACGTACGCTCGCATTGTAGGTGACGTTAAACGCTTAGGGGACCAGCTAGCTACTTCCGAAGGTCTCTCTGTGGGCTTGGATGACATCACGCCGCATTACGCTCTTCGCGACAAAATGATGAACGACGCTGAAAAGCAATTTAAACACGCGAAGACTGATGACCAGAAGCGCGCTGTGCTCGAGGCGTTTCAGCCAAAGTTTAAAGAAGACACTGCAAAGCATCCAGGGTCTATGACCCTGCAAGTTGCTTCAGGAGCTCGTGGAAACCCTCTCCAGTACATGAAGATTGTGTCTTCTCCTGTGTACGCGCGTAGTGGTCGTGGGCAGGTTGAACCCTGGCTCATTAAGCGCTCTTATTCTGAGGGTATGACAGCTGCGGATAACTGGGTAGCCGGTAGCGAAGCCGTGCTTGATACTATCAAGTCTCAGACCTCTGTTTCTGAGCCGGGCGAGTTATCAAAGATTCTCGTTAGCAACATGAGCAATCTGTTGATAACGGAATCTGACTGCGGCACCAAGAACGGCATTCTTATGAATGCTTTGGACCACAACGTCATTGACCGTTTTCTTGCTCGACCCGCTGGAGCCTTTAAAGCTGGTACGTTGGTTACACCCATTAACCAACCGAGCATTGCTAGGGCCGTTGGGGTTATGCAGATTACGGTACGCTCTCCGCTCACATGCGAAGCTGGTGACGGGATATGCCAGAAGTGCCAAGGGCTTAACGAAAGAGGCCAGCACCACGACATCGGCACGAATGTAGGAGTTCGTTCTGCTCAAGCCATGGCAGAGCCTCTGACTCAGCTTTCGTTGAGTACAAAGCATGGCGTGAAGTCTGTTAAAGACGACCGCCTACAACTCCAGGGCGTTGAGGGCTTTCGACAGGCTATTGAGTCGCCTAATTTATTTCTACACAAGGCAACACTTTCTACTGTTGATGGCAAGGTAACGAAGATATCCAAAGCCCCTCAAGGTGGACAGTTTGTACACGTAGGAGAAAAAGAGCACTACGTTACTCCTAATCTCAGCGTGAAGTTCAAAGTTGGTGATATCGTAGAAAAAGGCGATGCTCTCAGTACGGGCATTCCCAAGCCAGACGAGGTAGTGAAGTATAAAGGTCTAGGAGCAGGCCGAGTTTACCTCGTAAATACGCTCAAGGATTTGTACGCCTCTCAGGGAATCAGCCTAGACCAGCGGCACTTCGAGCTTCTTGCTCTCGGTGAGCTCAATCAAGTGCGGATACTCAACGACCCCCACAACAACTTTATCCGTGGGGACATCGTGAACTACAATAATCTGAAGTCCGTGCTGGCCAAAGACGTGAAGAATGTGAAGCTACACGAGGCTGCAGGTGAAGTTCTTGGAAAAGAATATTTTCATTATTCTGCTGGAACACGCCTCACACCTTCGGTCACGGACTTCTTAAAGAAGAACGGCGTGAAAGATGTGTTCATTGCGCCCCGTGCTCCTGAAGTTGAGTTCGTGATGAAGCCAGCAACGCGAGCGCCGTTGTTCTACCCGGACTGGATGGCGAGGCTCTCGCACAGAAACTTGAAGGCAACGTTGCAGCAAGCTGCGCACTTTGGAGAAATTTCTGATATCCACGGTGCTCACCCTGTTCCGGCCTATGTTTTTGGTGCGGAGTTTGGCCAAGGCGAGAAGGGTAAATACTGATGACTCCTTACGAGACTGGACGGGCAGATACCTTTGCGGCCTTGGGCTTGGAGAAGGTTGCCTTGGTTATGCCCCGTCTTCCTTCTGGGGCTGCTACGGTAGGACGCGCAGTAGGTAACGTATCTAAGACTGTAGCCAAAGAGCCAGGCTTGGGTTTTTGGGGTCATGCGAAGCGCACAGTAGTTGGTCAGCCTGTTGAAGCTATGAAGCAAATAGGCTCGGGTAAAGCTTTCAAAGGTGACGGACTATTTGCTGAGGGTCTTAAAGCTCCCCGAATGTTCGACAAAGCTTTGCTGTACGGTCTTCCGGCGTACATGGGCTACAACATCCTTAAGGGTAACGACCCTGATAAAGCACAACAGATAGGCGGTTTGGCTGCAAGCACTCTTGCGGGCAATGCGCTGTGGGGGCCGTTTGGAATGCTTGGGGGTGTGGTTGCTATGCCTATTGCTGACCGTATAGGTCGAGGCGCAGTAAACATTGGACAGAAGCTGACAGGTACGTTTGATTCGGACTCACAAAATCCGTATCGCCAGTACCAGCAGCAGAGACAGTAAGAAAAATATACCGTACACTTGTGAGAGTGGATACGGTAAAACGCAAAGGTTCGTAGCAATAGCTCAACCTTTTACAGAGGAAACGACAATGAACAAAATCGCGATGATTAAGCAAGCCTACGCGTACGGCGCTGCGGTCGCTCTTCAGGAGCTGGGTTACGACGTCAATACCGCTCAGAACGCTGGCGTGAAGCTCGCCGAAGACGAAGAGGGTATGCACCCGGCTCTGCGCGCTCTGATTGGTACGGGCGCTGGTCTCGGCGCTGGCGCTCTCGCTGGTGGTGCTCTTGGCGCTGGCGGGGCTTCGTTGATCAATAAGATCAGCCCCTCTCGCGCTGGCCGTTTGACCGACCTCGGTGCCGCGCATGCTCCGGGTATGATGTCGCACATGCTGCCTGAGTCGCTGCAAGGCGTCGCTGGCGGTACTGGCGCTATCGGCAATGCTTCTGTGCTTCAGCGCCTGAAGCGCGAAGCTATGCTCGGTGGCGAAGCTGGCGGCGCAGCTGGCGCTGGTATCGGCGCTCTCGGCGGCGGTCTCTACGGTGGGCTGAGCGAGTAAGCTAGGACATAAAGGAGAAGACATACATGGGACTTTTGAAGAGAGCACACGTCCGGGGCCTCAACTTTGGCCTGATTCGCAACGGGTTGATTGCTTACCCGTCCGCGAAGTTCGCCAACGAGGTTGCTGACGCTGTCGCTGACAACGTGGAAGACACTGAAGCTCCTGAAATGACGGATGGTGCGGGCATGACGGCTGCGGAGGTTGCTCCCATCCTTCAGAAGCTCGTGGAAGTCGCTCAGGAAATCGCCGCGAAGACCGGCAGTGCGCGTGACCTTGGTTTGAACAAGGTCTCTGCTGACGCCAATCTCGATATCGTGAAGCTTGCGTACGCGCACGCCGACCGCTGTATCCAGAAGGCCGCTCTCGAGTCCGGCACGAACAATCCGGGTTCTGGTCCTGCGGAACACTCTCAGGTGACCTCTGAGGGCGAGACCGATGCCCAGAAGAACCCGTCCTCGGCCGTCGTTGGGCCGCAGGGTTCGACCTCTCTCGACGTGAGCGCCGGTATGGTCGGTTCGCAGAGCGTTCGCCCGAATCAGCCGGGTACGCAGGACAGCCCTGCCCCGACGACCCTTGCCGACGTGAAGATTTCTGCTCTCCTGGCAAAACTCTCTGCGGACGGCACGTTGCCCCAGGGCGGCGGACGGCAAGACCTCAACACAAACGCACACATGAAGCGCGTGGTTGTTCCCCAAGGAACGACCCATTCCACTACGCCGCATGTGCCCGTTCCGCTGAAGAAGCACCCGGCTGCGCCACAACCTGCTATCGGTAACGACCTCCAAGCAGATGTGAAGAAGACGGCGGCTCAGCTCCTGTCTACCCCGGAAGGTCGCCAGATTATCAACACTCTGGCTGAGCAGCAGAAGCAAGCGGCGCAAAATGAAGAGCTCGACATCGCGACGGGCATCATTCTGACCGCTCTTCAGCAGCAACACGCTGCTCAGTGACGTTCCCGCCTTCTCTTCTCTGATTCTTTCCCTATAATTCAAAGCAGAATCGTTAGAGTACGAAAACGTATTCTGAAAACGCGAACACACGTTTAACAGAGCAGGTTATCAAAAATGCCAACTCCTATGTCTCCGGATGTTCAAGCCTATGGTCAGCTTCCTTCCGCCGAACAAGCTGAGGAGCTGTTCAAGCAAAAATTCTCGAGCATGGCGTATAACGTGATGTTTGCTAAGTTTCCAGACTTAGCGCAGCAGGTTGTTACCTTCAAGTTGCTGGAAGTTGACGCACAAAAAGGCAAAGGAATTGGTGCGTTCATCTTCATGCAAGATAGCAAGCCTATCTATATCCCGGTGATTATGAGCGACAGCCAGCTCAAGCCGATGGACATCTTCTACTTTAAAGACCTCAACATCTTTCTTCCCATGGCTAAAGAATGGCTTGAGGAAGTCTCGAAGATGTCTCTTGAGGAATTGGGCCAACCCAGTGAGATTCCGTCTGGGGTTCCTCGTGATATCGATATTCGTAATGTCGTTATGCCGCCCTTTACGGCTTCTGGCCGTGTCGGCTTGGCTTCTGACCAGAGTGACTTGGACTTCCATGCCAAGGCGCTGTTCAAGGAAGCTGAGAACAACAACTTCGATATCCACCCAAGGTTTTTGGAATTCATCGGACAAGCAGCTCCTCGCGTCGTACTTGACGGCGTAAAGATTGCGTTTGAGCGGTACCCCCAGCTCCTTCAGAAGATGGCTCACTTTCATGGGTCGAGCTCTGTGCTCAAAGCTTTTAAGCAAGGCTATGCCCGCGTCAGCTCGCAAGAAGCATTGCAGACGAAGACAGCCGCTCTTAATACCAGCGGTAAAGTTCGCGTCTTTACAAACAGCGCTTCGTCTGAAGAACTCAAAGAAGCTTTCGGTAAGACCGCTGCAGCCGCGTATAGCAACATTCTTCGTAAAGGACTTGCTATCGCAGACAGTAGACAATTCATCGAGAAGGTAGCTGTAAAGGTTGAGCATAACGTTCGCCTGAGTGAGCCAGGCAGCACAGCTGGTTTTTACAGGCTGTACTTTATGGATGCTCCCCCCGAGATTTACTACGTTGTGCCCAACCCCAAGGGTGGTAGTAACTGTTCGATTGGCGGCAACAGCGATTACTATTCGTTCTATGGGGACACCAACAACCAGCACAAGAACGCTACGACTTACCTAATTATCAACAAAGATGGCAAAGAAGTATGGTGTACCAATCGCGTAGTTGGCGAGCACATTCCTGACGAAAGCAAAGTGCTCAATAACTACCATTGGATTAAGGCGCTAATTCACGGTAAAGCCCGTAACGCCACGCCAACGGTTCATGATTACGGTTTCTTCTTGAACACGCTTGAGAACGGGATGGTCCAGGCTACTAAGCCTTTTTGGATTCATTCCATCACAGACACCAAGGGCATCAAGAAGGTGACTGCTGATTACTCAGGCGGCACCAACTACGTCATCGATAACAATACCAGCCGGGACAAGATTAACGTTACCCAAGAAGTGGTAATGATTCCTCCCGGTGCTAAGTGGGTCTCTTCTCGTACGGGCGTGTCTGAGGCAGATAAGTACAGCGTTCAAAGTTCTATTGGGCGACACAGCATCATTTCAGACCCCAAGCTTATTTCACACTGGATGGATGAGAAGCTGCAGACGGATAAAGCGGCGTCAATCAATGTGAAGAAAGCGGGCTTCGAAGAATACTGGGTTGACCAAGAACCCAGTGCCCTTCACTTCACTACAGCCCTTGAGAAAATCGCCACAAATTACGGCGTGTCCGTACAAGACGCTGCGGGTATCTTGCTTGAGGTTGAGCGTGGACATAATCCTTTTATGTACGCTATCCCGCAAGATAAGGTCGCCTCTTGGTGGGGCATCTCTAAGATAGCACAGCCGGGACAAGAAGGTCCGATGCAGGGGCAGGGTCCGGCTCAGGGTGGTCAGCAACCGCAGATGTCTCCCGAGGGCGGCGGTGGAATGCCAATGGACCCGTCGATGCAGGGGATGGACCCCTCAATGATGGGCGGGATGGGCATGGGCATGATGCAGCCTGCTGTCTCTCCGATGTCTCCCACGGACCTCGCTATTGCTGAGGTTGTGGACAAGCTCACGCAAGAAAACCAACTGCGCATGCAGCAGTTGCAAGACCAGATGCAGCAACAGCAGCAGGCGCTTCAGCAGGAGTCAGAGCAAAATAGTAGACTCGTGCAGGTTCTGCAGCAGATTCAAACGCGGTCTCAGCAGATTAACCAAGCGACCGGAGGTGTGATACCGGCGGGTGCTGAGGCGTCTCCTGCTGTTGCGGCTCGTATGCTGGCTCCTGAGCCTGCTCCCGAGCAAGAGCCTCCTCCACAGCCCATGATGCCTGAAGGCAACGTGAACCCGGAGATGGTGGCGCAGCAAATCAACCCCCAGATGGCTGACGCCGCTGGCGACCTTGGGAATGCTGGCGTCTTCGACATGGCCGCGATGTCGATGCTCGCTGCTTCTCCGGTACTGCATGACATCATCGCCACATACGTCCCCAACCTCGAGAAGGCTGTGGATAATCTCGGGCGTATCTTGCTGACGCTGTGGATGCAGGAGTCCGACGTCAAAACAGCTATCGGTGACCTCGAGTACACCACGCTCGAAGACCGGCTGCGCACCGTGTTCAAAGGTCTTGGTGAGCTCGTCATCAAGATTAATCGCAACGCAGTCAACCCCTCGCAGATGCCCAACCAGGCAATGATGAACCAGCACTGATGTTAAAGTGCGTACCAGACCGCCGCTGGAAGAGACTCCAGTACGCGCTTAAAGCCAAAGACGGAAACAGTCTTTGTAACGACCCATGGCTTTACCGCGTATATAATGTGGCGGCTGGTAAGGACTCGGACGACACCCTCTTCTACGTCTACGAGCTCTGTAACAGCGATTATCACCGTGATTGTATCATGGCATTTTTGCTGAGCCGGTCTTCGTTTGAAGAGACTGCCAAGTGCTTGGAGATACCGATAGATGTTCTAATTGGTTTCTCGAAGCTTATGTTTGAAAAAGATGAGCTACGTAATAAACTAGACCATATTCTGTACGCACGTGAGTATCAAAACAACGTGGCGTCTGAAGAAGGTAAGTGGCTTATCGATACAGGGCTCACTGGAGGACCGATTGTTCTTCAGGATAGATTCCTGCTCGGGCATGAGGAATTGAACATAGATGTGCGCGGAGTTTCCCGTAAGATGATTAATACCGCGTACACTATTGGTATGGTTGCACGTGGTAATTCACTAACGTCTGAAGCTTCAAAACAAGCACAACGTTGGTTTGATAGTGTAACCAAGCTCCTCGCTGCTCACGAGCGGCTTCGTATGGAAGAGATTGATGAGAATGTTGATGACGCTGTGGTTGCGATTAAACAGCACCAGCTAACGCATACTCCGGAAGAGCTTAAACTTCTTCCGGAAGAGATTATGCACTGAGAGGCACGCATGTGGACAAGAGCTGATTTTGATAACGCTGCGAATGAGATTGGGCGTCAGTTTGCCGCGAGCGGCGGTACATCTCGCATCAATGACCTCGCTACGAAAGTGGCGACGGACAACCAACTCAACCCTGAGGGTATCAACACGCTTGTCCGGTTGGCAAACGTCGCGGCATTCCAAGAGCTCTTTACCAAGCGTGCTGGTTCTGAAGACCGCATGATTGAGTTTGAGGTTGGTGACCCGGACCTCGTCATCAACAACATCTATTCGAATGTAAAGTGCGCTGCAGTAGCGGAACAAAAGTCTGTTCGCGCTTCTTCGTACGACCGTGCCATGGATTGGTACGGCCCTATGGCAACCAAAACAGCTGAAGAAGAGGACGCTCCCGCTGACTTCCCCGGCGAAGATAACGAGTCAGAAGAGCCTGAGACAAACGAAGAAGAGACTGTTCTCGGTAAGAAGGTTGATTCACCTACGAATCCCCCCGAGGCTCCAATGGTCGATAAAAAGGCCATGGCAAAGTTTAACGTTAAGCGCGCACAAGAAGCTATTAACGAAGAGTCTTGCCGTCTTCTTCATGAGTGGGGACAAAGCCTGGAGAAAGCTGCGCAGACAATGCGTGTCGGTTTTGGTACGCCGAAGTTCAACGAAGAGAAATATGCCCACTTCACAAGCATCGTTGCAGAGCTAGGCGCAGACACCATTCCCGAAGTGAACGCGCTCAATGTTCTGCAAGGTGGAGAATATGGGGACACTCGACTCTCAATCGATAAGCTTGCAAGCGCACCCGAGAGAGAAGTCAGTCAGTTTTCTTCGACTCGTGATGGCGCTCAGATTTGCGATTTTGTTAAGCAGGCTTCGGCGGCGAGGAAGAAGCGTGAGAGTTACGCTACTGCAAGTCAGTGGCTTGATACCAAAATGACGGAGCTTGGCTAATGGGCCTCGGTAAGGCACTTCTTCGGTTTCCCGGCAAGCACCCAATCGCCACGATGGGTATTGGCGGAACTGTAGCGTCAGCGGCCACTATCCCTAAGCCAGGTGATGCTCTCGAAGAAGAAATTATGAAGAACTATACAGGAACTCCGGGAGGCAAGTACGTGTACGCAGAACTAGAAACAGTTGCGAAGCGCAAAGAGTACCTTGAGAAGAAGGCTGCTCCGCTGACCAAAGAAGCTGGAGTGTTTGGAGAAGAACTGACCAAAGGTCTCGGTATGGGCTTTGGTAAAGCTATAGGCCAAGCAGGTATAGATGTTGTTCGTGCTCTTGTAACTGCTGCTGGAACCGCTATGCGTACGGGTACTTCTGGTCTTACTGCACAGCAGAAGATGCTCGTTAAGCGCGTTATCAACAGCGATTCCATGCTCAAGACGTACGAAGCTACGCACCCTGGGGCACTCGACAATGCGTACACCACGATGGTACGTACGGCTCCACACGTTGCTGAAGACCCCAACGTTACGATGTCCTTCTTGAGAGAAGCATCCCAAACAGGGGGAACAATCAGCTACGTGACTATGAAACATCTTGCCGAAGCTGAGCGCGCCTTCATGGAAGCCCGTAGCTCTGCACGCCCCATTTTCTAGGAGAATGAAGACTATGACATACGAAGAACTCGACGCGATTGTTCCCGAAGAAATTAAGCTCGCGTACCTGAATCATCAGGCACATAAGCTCCTGGAGAAGAAATCTGGCGTTACAGATTTCAGCTTTGAAAATTTGGCCGAGCATTTGGGGACTAAGATGGCCGAAAGCCGTTTGCGCTTTGGCATTATCAACGATGGTCTTACCGCTCTGAAGATGCTGAAAGGTTAAGACATGAACCTCGAACTCTTTGCTCATGAGATGTCGAACGCGGTTAAGAGCCACGGTCTCTACGAAGAGGCGGCGGTAAAGACAGCGTCTGAAGAGATGTGCGCTATTGGCCAGAGTGAGAACCTGAAGATTTCTCATGTGGTCACGGATGCTATTAAGACAGAGGCAGCCTTTAACGGCTTTAAGACCGCGCAAGAAGTCACGGCGTTCGTGAACAAGATGGCGCACGTTAACCATGGCGTACATCTGGACAACCTCCAGCAGCTGAAGGTTGCGAGCGCGTTGACGGTTGACGAAGCTCTTTCTCGTGCTGTAGTTCAGGATGGCTTGAGCTCGGACACGGTAATAAAGCTAGCTTCTATGCGTGCTTATGGGCGTGAGGTTTTCATGGAGATTCTTCGCGGGGTTCTCTGAGGTTCTTATGCGCAAAATCATCCATCTCGACGAGTACTTTCCTACCGGTGAAATGACGGTACAGCCCGTAATGCTCTGGGCCAATAACAAGGCTTGTTATGAGAGCATTACGAAGCACGCCAGCGTAGGTACCGAGTACTTCAAGACGATTCAACCTGTTCCGGGTCACAGCTTTGTATATGTTCTCGCTGTGAGTGACTGGGAACATTACGGCGAAAACCGAAATGGAGATGGATTCCCTAACGCGCCGTATAAGCCAATGGCAAGTCCTCCTTGGATTAGCCAAGCTGAAACGCTTTCAAACTGGCATCATACCTTCGAGTCGTTCGGTAATTGTTTTTTACATCACAATAATCGCGATCCCTTAAAGTCAGTCGGCAAAGTAGTTAAGTCATTTTGGAACGACACAATGCACCGTGTTGAGCTGCTTATCGACCTCGATGACTCTAAAGCTCCGACTATTGCATCACGCATTGCTGCGGGAGAATTTCCTGCTGTTAGTATGGGTACTAAGGTCCAGTGGGACACCTGTTCTTATTGTGGAAACAGAGCCCCTACCCGCGCCCAGTACTGCGACCACCTGCGCTTCCAGATGCGCGACGTTATTAACGGCGTAAAGGTTGCTGCGCTGAACCCAAGCCCAAAGTTCTTTGACATTTCTTGGGTGGTGCGTCCAGCGGACCCAACGGCGTACATGATGAAGAAGGTCGCTTACGAGCAGCCCTACGTTATCTCTGGCGCTGAGGCCGGTGAGTACCTCGACCTCATGGATGAGCGTAAGCTCGCGGCGCACAAGATTGCCGTCATCGACAAAGTCATTCAGGGTGTTCCTTTGGACGCCAAGACGGAGAACGTTGACCCCACAGAGCTGCGCAACATCCAGAACATGCGCCCGACGGTTTTAGAGGGCAGCAAGAGCATCCCGACTATCGACGACAGTACACTCCGTCAGCTCTCGCAGTTCCCGCTAAACAAAACGCTGTCTACGGCGTTTTCTGGCGGGATGATGCTGAAGACGCCGGAGTTTACAAAGCTGGTATTCTTTAAGTCGCATCCGGGTCAGAGCATGGATGAATCTTGGGTTGATAGGGCTGTTGGGTTGCAGGGTCCGATTATGGACCTCATCTCGGAGCATCCCCAGATTCTCGATGACCTCGAGGGTTCAGATGTCTTCAATATCCATAAAGACGCTGTGGACCCAAAGATTGCCGCACTGCTCCAGCCTTACACCAACAAGACAGCTGGCATGGGTGAGTACTTAAAGAGAAACCTCGTCCCAGAAAAGTACCGAGATGAGAGTGCCTTCTCCACACCTTTGTCTGTTACAGACCCTGCGACGGGCCAACAGTACGCCACGACACGTGGAGCAGCTATCCGTGCTCATGACGAAATAGCCAAACGTAACGTCTATAAGACTGTGGGTGGAGCTGCTCTTCTTGGTGGCGCCTATAAGGTTATGGGCTCAGCTTTGACTCGGCGTGGTCTTGGGGCTCTTAAGCCAGTTGTGGGTGGAACGCTAGCTGTTGCTGGCGCTACGCACATGCCTGACATGGGTCCTCATTATCAAACAGACCAGGGAGTCCCTATCCCTACGTTGACCGAGATGGCTAAGGTCTCTTCTTTAGCTCTTCCGCTGTTTGGGACGTTGGGGCTCATGACGATGCTAAGCAGCGATTACAACTCGCGTCTAGCTCGTGGTGAGCCTGTAGGGCATCCGGGTCTTCCTATGGGGAGGCGTTTACTGGACCAAGCCGGACAGTTTACGAACGAACATCCTTTGCTAGCAGCCGGTGCAGGTACTTTAGGTTTAAGCGCCGTTAGCAATAGTCTGGCCGGTAAAGCTTTGCGCACACAGATGTTAGAACCGGGCATGTCTGGTCTAGGTAAAGGTCTTCAAACATCTAAAGACTGGCTTAAGCGTATGGCTGAAGGTACGACAAAACTTTCTTTTATGCTGGAAGACCTCTTGCCCCAGGCCACAGATACTGTTGTACTTCCTAGACTGGACATCGACAAAATAGCGGAAAAGATTGGGCAACTAATCGTTGAGGGATAGTTCCCCTTGATGGGGAATGAATGCCGACCTAATATTCGGTTTGGCATCAGAAACACACAAGAGGCAAAGATGAATTACAGCCAATTGCTCCAAGGTATCGTCTCCTCCGAGTCGGAGAAGACCGCCAGTGACAACTCCAACCAGGCTTCGGTTAAGTCCGCTGCCGAGACTGCTAAGGAGTCCCTTACGGCGACTCTGAAGCAAGCTGTCCAGAACGAGAAAACTGCTTCTGCATACCCGTCTGACCCAGTCGACGCCCTCATCAAAGAAGCACAGAGACTAGCCGAAGACCAGAAGACAGCGGATGTCATTCATGCGCGCAACTGTGGCCGTGCATTTGGTGACGCTGCTGGTGAGTCTTGGGCGTCGCAACACGCGCAGCAGAAGGTCGCTTCTTTCCAACCCCAGGCACAGACCGTTGACTACGAGAGTCAGATGCAGAAGCACGCTGAGGAGCAGGGCTACATGGATACCGTCACCAAGGTCGCTGCCGAGCAGGGCTACATCGATGTGATGCAGAAGGTCGCTGCCGAGCAGGGCTATGCTGACACGATGCAGAAGGTCGCTGCCGAGCAGGGCTATGCTGACACGATGCAGAAGGTCGCTGCCGAGCAATACGACGCTGGCCAATCTTCAGCTCTCGAAGACGTTCGTAACGCAGCGGCCGAGGAGTTCATGAAGGGTGCCCAGGAAGTGGAAGTCCTCATCTCGCAAAACAACGCGCAGTAACGTCAGAGAGGTTGTGACAAATGTTCTACGACGCTAACACGCGGACAGAATACGAGATGCTCTTCAAGCAAGCGGCGAACACACTGAGTAGCTCTTACGGCGTAAAGAAACCTGAAGAGTTCAAGTGCTGTGAGAAGCCGATGAAGAAGGACGACAAAGATGCGGCCAAGTCTTCCAAACATTGACACGCTAGTTGCGAATATTCATAGGCAGGCTTCAGCTGAACAGCAGAAGGTTGCTATGGAGAAGCGTGCGGCGGTTGAGAGCTCAATGACCGATGTTGGTCGGCTCCTACGCAAACTTGCTGAGGAACTCCGCAACTCGGATGATGGGCGCGTAACTCTCGATGATGTGCTCGATTTCACGAGCCACTTCGGAAGGGGTTAAAATGACGAACCCTAAGCAGCTCGCAGAAGAGCTTCGGAAAGTCGCGACTGAGCTGCGCAATCGAGCTCAAGACACTGAAAAAGCGAAGACAGAAAAAATCGCAAAAATTTTAGTTGCGGCTCGCGGACTTTCCGAACTCAAGCGTATACTTTCCAGTGAGACGGCTGGAGAGTAAAGGACTGAAATATGGATAAGCACCTCATAGCAGATGTTCTCGAAAAGGCGGCGGCGTACTTCGATGAGGTTAGCCACGAGCAAGAGAACCGCGTCAAAGAAGCTCAGGAGAAGGGCGCAGCACGTCTTCAAGAGAAGCTGTCGTCCTTCTTAGGGGAGAACGTTGATTCGTCTGTTCTCCATAAACTCGCGTCTGCCGGTCCTGAGGTTGCGAGCCTGATTGAGAAGATAGCTGGTTCAACCCGTGTGGATAACATGGGTGGTCCCGCAGGAAATGACACCGTAAAGACAGCTTCTGCTTTAGAAGGCAGAGCTGACGAACGGTTCACAAATTGGCTAATGTCCTGACCCAAAGCGGGCAGGTAGGTTGAAAGGAAAAAACGATGACTCTTCTTGCTTCGAAATTTGACATTGTCACCTGTGACCCGCATCCGGCGGCGCTGGCTTCGCTGGGCTTGACCCTCGATGTCTACGGCGCTCTGGGTCCGGACTCTGAGGGTACGCCGCGTGCTGGCTCCATTTTGGCAGGTATGATCTGCATTATGGATGCGGCGCACACAGGCAAAGCAATCGTCGCGGATAACGATGACGCTCTCACGAACGCTCCTTGCCTGATGTTTGTCGCCGTGGACGGCAACGCCGACTACGACGGTAGCCTCACCGGCAAGTGCACGTTCATCCAGGGCGGCGTTCGCATCAAAGCCCCGTACTACGTTGCGACGTCGTACACCATCGGTGACATCCTCACCTGCGACAACGCCACGGGTGGCCACTTCCGCGCTGCGACGACTGGTGAGTCCTGCTACGGAGTCGTTGGCCCGCTCGGTCTCGACGCCACTAACGCCGTGCTGGATGTCATTATCCCGCAAGGCATTTCGATGCAACATCCGTAAACGGGTAAGCAACCTTTTCAATAGGAAAGAGGAAATACGATGAGCAACAGCTACCCAGTTGAGAACCCGCATATCACTGCGCAGTTCCTCAACAGCAACTTCATCCGCAAAATCGAGAACGGAATGGCCAAGGAAGCCCAAGTCGAAGGTTCCGCGTTCATTCGCGAGAAGCTTCGCCAGGAAGCAGCCGTCCGTGAGCTTCTCGTTCCTCAGGGCATCACTGAGGACCAAATCGACCGGACACTCGACAGTGACCAGCCGGTGAAGATTATCGACAAGGAGCCCGATTCGGTGGCTACCTTCGTCAACTTCCAGGGCACTGGGCAGCGCACGTGGTTCCGTGGCAAGCGCTATGCCGTGAAGTTCGGCAAAATCGAGAGCCAACGGTTCACGAAGTCGAAGTTCGAGCTCATGACCTACACGAGCGACATCCGGCAGATTCTGTCGGACAACTCCGTGAAGGACATGGCGGACGAAGAAGACCGCAAATTCTACGAGACCATCCTCGCCATCACGGTTGCGAACCCCTCGGTTCAGCAGACCAATGGTAGCTTCCAGAGCGCTACGTTCAAGCTGGGCATGCGAGCCCTGCTCGAGCGCCGTCGCCCGGTCGGCAAGATGCTCATGGCGAAGGCCAAGTATCTTGACGCTCTCGACCTCCCGGCCACCTCGGTTGGTCACGAGATTGCCAAGCGCCACTTCGACGAAGGTATCGAGTCTTCGCAGAAGCTGTGGGGCCTCCCGGTCGTGACGACTGTGAAACCCCAGGTCTATCCGATCAACCATGCCTTCATCTTCGCGCCGCAGAGCCCGAACAACTTCCTCGGCAACTTCTACCTGCTGCAAGATGCGACTCTGTACATCGAGCAGAAGGCAGACATCATCATGTTCTGGACGTACGAGGCACTCGGTCTGGGTATCGGCAACTCGCTGTCGATTCAGCAGATCATTTTCCCGTGACGTACTGAGAGTTGAGGCGCCTGTCGAGTAGCCGTGTTCTCCACTCCCTCTATTCGACAGGTTGTCTCTTCTTCTCCTAAGGAGCTGAAATGTCACTCGTAAAAATAAAGAACATCACGAAGGGCAAACTAGTATTCCTGGCTGTTAGGGATGCTGGTGATTTTCCTCTGACACTTGAAGCTGGTGAGGAGAAAGACGTGGTTCCTTCGATGGTTACACAGCCGTCTCTGCAGGCTGTGCTTGGTACGAAAGTACTCATTCTTACGGGTGAAGTTTCTGTGGCACCAAAGCCCGTGGCCCCTGCTCCGGTGACACCCCCGGTCATCGTGATGGAAGAGGTTGTTGCGCCTGTTGCAGTCTCTCGGTTGGATGACACCTTAGAGGTAGAATCTGCCGAGAGCCCGCCTTCGAACATCTTCAAGCCTCGTAAGGGCCGCCGTTAAGCTCCGTTAAGCTCCCCGCCTCCTAACTGCCCTATCATTTCAGTGGTTGGTTTTGTTCTCGTGAGGAAGGACGTTTCTCATGGCTGTGATGGTGAATCATAATTATCCGGATACAGATGACCTTAGGGTTGTTGACGTTGCTAATGAACCTGTTGAAGGTGTTGTCATCACAGTGTTCACACTTGCTAATTATGCAGCAGGCATCGTTGATACTTGGGTGGCACAAACAGACACTGATACTAATGGACGATGGACCCAGCCCATAGACCTAGATGAAGCAGAGACTTATGTTGTGCACTTTGAAAAAATTTCAGAGTATGGACCGACGACCATTGAGATTACGACGTAAAGAGGTGAGGGATGCCCAAGGACCCGAGTCAGCCGAAAGAGCTCGACTCTTCAATTCCGCCTTATGGAGTATTAAGTAAAAAGGCTGCTGTAATTTTAGATTCTGGAGCTTACGCGCATGGGCCTAGTAGAAGTGATTGGCTACGAGAAGACCTAAAAAAAATTGAAGACAAAAAAGTGGACCAAGCTTTATTTAATGCGCGTGAATCGACAAATACGGAGAAGTTTCGAATTATCGAAGACAAGGTTGAAAGCTTAAAAGGCTGCAGCCGTCACGAGGAATTCGAGGACATGAAACGCGCAATTGATAGTTGGCGAAACTTCTTCCGTAACACCGTTGCTGTAGGTGCTCTAAGTGGGTTGATAGTTATTGGCGGATGGCTCTGGCAGTACTACACGCTCACCAACACGGTCGCAGATACAAGTAACGCCGTGAAAGAACTTTCGTCTAGTATTAACATTGTTAAAGTTGAAATACAGACCCACAAAGAAAGTTCACTAGAAAATGCTCTAGAGCAGCAAAAAGAAATTGAAGCGCGTTTTAGCCAGATGGAATTTAGAATCTTGTCTGCCGTATCCAGCATATCCCACGGTAAACAGCTAGACCAACCTTCTAGCGACGCTTATTATCAAACGCGAAAGAAACAACTCATCAAGCAGTATGGAACGTGGGCTGATGTCCCTATGGACGACGCGACAAAACTGCGAGATGAGGTAAAGGCTCTTACAAAGGTGAATCCATGAGTATCAATACGATTGCAACTGGTCCTGTTCCCATGGCTCTTCGTATGCGTAGCGTTGGCGCTATGACAGGTGTGGCTGCTACAAAGACTGTGACAGCAGCGCCGACACTTTGTTACCCCACGTACTACTTCGGTGGTCTTCAAGGGTTTGCTCTCGCAGCAACTCCCACTACAGAAGAGGTTCTCACTGACGGCGGGCTTATTCAGCTGTCGGATACGGACCCTGTTCTCATCCGTGAGATTCAAGCGGCTGTGGGTTCTGCTCAGACGTACACGGTTACGTTGCATGACATGACCGCGTCAGATGCGACTCGTGACGTAATTATTCTCACAACTGAAGGTGGCCATCTCACACGCAAGTGCCTTATTAACCCGGTAATCGTGATGCCGTATCAGCAAGTGAAAATCGTTACTACAGCTGCAGGGTCCATTACCTTGATTCTCACCAGAGCTGCCGCATCTTCACTCGTGTAAGAGGTTGCCATGACTGTTATCGTACAGGAAAATAGACTTCCGTTATCCACAGAAGATATTCGTTGGTTTTTGCGTGACACGCCGCAGCACAACATTCTTCTTCCAGATGGAGTTGAATTTTCTGACGACGACATCCAGCGAGCTGTGCGTTTTGCGACGTCGAAGTACAACGCTTTGACGCCTGTATCTGTAGACGCGTCTTCTTCTCTTAACGAGTACATGCTTCTCTGTGGCGTGTGCGCTATTCTTTTGCGTTCTGAAGGTATTCGCCAGAACCGTAACGAGCTCCGTGCTCAAGACGGAAACATTGCGCCGGTTAATCTGGACGAGAAGCAAGCCCAGTATGCAAACTGGGCTGACCGTATGCAGCAAGAGTTTGACTTCCATGCGCGCAACATAAAGACCCAGAACAATATGGAGTCAGTGTACGGTAGGATTTCGTCAGGCTATCGCTACATCGGGCGTTACACCATATGACCAGCCCTAATGTCGTACCGCTGTCTGAACGACAGGGAGTTCAACGCCCACCAACACGGACGTCGAATACCCTCGTTATTGAGGTGCCAAGGGTTTACCCCATCTGGCCCAGGCGTGTGTTCGTACAGTGGATTCTTAGAAACGTACCTCAAGGAGCTCCTGACTACCTCTTTAATATTTACAAGTCAGAGAGTCCTTCCGGCCCTTGGACTACGTTGGCTACAGGGTTGGACAATGTGTACCACTACGTTGACGAGAGCTGGGGAGCTACCGTAGATAATACGCAAGGCACACTGTTCAATATGCACGTGTCCTTGAACTACAAAATAGAAGCTCTCGTACCTGCACCTTTGCCTCCTGTTACGAACCCTATAACACCACCAGACCCACCAATCTTGATGGCGACTGCCATAGAGCACCTTGACCCATGGCTCGACCATAGGCGTGCGGGTATTTCTCGAAAGCTTATCCGAGATTCTTTGATTGCTCTAAAGCGAATTGGAACTGAAACAGCCATTCTGAAAAAGAAAACTTGGGGTGTTCGTTGCCCGCTATGTGTGTCTACCTCAAACAAGAGTACGCGTACCACGTGTCCCACTTGTTTTGGTACGACTATCACAGGCGGGTACATGAACCCTGTGTACGGGTACGCCACGTTATCGTCTAACGCTACGAACGTGAGTACGCGACTGGAAGGACAAGTCGATGTCCGCCAAAGGCAAGTTATTATGGCTAACGTCCCTCATATGGACGTTGATGACATTGTTATATTTCTTCGTAGTGGAAAACGGTTTATTGTGAAAAGTGTGCTACCTACGACTATTCAAGATACAGACGTGCACCAAGAACTCGTAGTTAGCGAACTGACGCCTGGTTCTATCGAATACGAAATCAATGTAGACCCGTGGCGCGAGCCATGCTGGTGGATTACACCGTAATGGCCATCATAACTACCAATCAGAATTACGATGGAAGTTTCCTTCCTAGAGCCAGCGACGAGTCAAGGCGTGTAGCGCCGGGAACGCCGTTAGCGTTGGTTGGGTTGTTCATGCTCGCGATACGAGAGAGGTTTGGCTACAACTCTATAGGAGGCAGTATTCTTGGTGGCGGCGCGGTTAACATGCTCGACGAGAATACGTACTCTGAAGACGCCCCAGAAGAGCGTGAAGATTTACCTTGGGTATGGGACAACAGTTTGCGTCCTGCGTCTGAGTGCCCCGAGCCAGAAGACCCTGACCAAGTCAGAACAAAGATTCTCATAGACTCAGCGTTTAATATCCACCGTGGCACGCACAATTACCGTCCTGCCATCTACGTGGACCACGGTAATACCATCGCGCAAAAAGTAGTCATAGACAACAGCTCGGGAAGACACCTTCCAAGTGGTCTCAATGCCTACTACTGCATGGCGAACACAGAAATGTTGGTATCGTGTTCTTCCGAAACTCCGGGAGAATCATCAATACTCGGAGACACTGTTTGGTTCTTTTTGCTAGCTACTCGTGACATTTTTAGAAAAGATTTCGGACTATATGACCTCACAGAACCCATCTTAGGTAAGACAGTCAATGACGAAGAAGATAAAGAAATCTGGAAGACACAGATTCATTTCTCGGTAACGACTGAGATGCGTTGGGCGGTCCGCCCTATCGCTCCTCTAGTAAACGACATCGCAATAGCCATAAGGAAAGAGGGAGTAACTCCGGACGCGTTTTACCAAAGGTTGGTGTTGCGTAGTTCTGTCCGTGAGTGAAAAACGTATACTTCCTCTGAACTGATGTGTGACCTATAAAGGAGCTGAAAATGGCCCTCACTCGACCCAATGTGATTGTTTTCCAGGAGTACCGGGACTTTACCGTTACGCCCGATATCGCAGACTTGAATGTCCTCGTGGTTGGTCCGTGCAAACAAATTCTCGACTACCTCGACGACAAGGCGGATTGCTACTCAACCACGTACGGTAGCGCTGCAGATTCCAACAACCCTGTGGTAACCGCGACTGCTCTGAGCATCGTAACGCCGCCAAACATCGATGCGGGTGCGGTCCTTGAAGATGCCAGTGTCAAAGTATTTTTTGACGACTACCGCGTTATCTTGGCAGAGGTAATCTCTTCCGGGGACACGGCTAACCTGGCCACACATTGGGCGAATGACAATCTGTTCCGCGCTACGACTCAAGCCCACACCACGTCTACGATGCAGCAGCACGGCGTCCAAGCGGGTGACACGCTCGTCGTTAAGACTGCGGGAACTTCTGACCTCGTTAAGACGGTCAAAGAGCTCGTGTTTGTTCTGTATTCGGCTGCTGGTCCAAACTTCGACAGCATCAACGCGCAGACTGGTGACATCATCACTATCGCGGATGACGCTGCTGACCCGCCGCGCAATGGCACCTACACCATCAAGAAGAAGTACGTAGAGAACGGTTCTTCTGTTGCTCAGCGTATCGAGGTGGAGTCTACCGGCACAGCAGCGTGGATTGGCCTCCAAGGAGCTGCCACTGTTACGGTAGCTAACCCGGATGGTACAATTCTGTTCGCGCCTGCAACCGTCGCCAACTTGACTGACGAGTGCTACCTGCGCACCACGGAAGACTTTGCGGCAGCCAACGACGGTTCAGCTGGCAATCGCCTCTGGCGCATCGAGCGTCAGCTCAATGATTACGAAGTTCCTTCCGCGTCTGTAAGCGTGGACTCGGGGACGAAAGCAATCACGGTTCTCACTAACCTCTCTGCGCCGGTTACCGTAGCGGGTGTAGCGGTGTCAAAGCGCATCAGCCATGCAGACGTGTACGTTCAGTACATGGCTCTTCGGCAAGACCTGCAGCGCATCGTCGACATCGAGACGCAGACGGACCTCACAGACAATCTGGGTAAGTACGATTCCCGTAACCCGCTGCATGTTGGCGTGTCACTGGCGAAGGCTAACACTACGACGAAGGTGCGCGCGTACGGCCTGATGTCGGATGACCTCGCTGGGTATCAAGATTTTATTGACACCATTAGCGCGGACAAGGAAGTCTACTCAATCGTTCCTCTGACTTCCAATACGACCATCCTTGGGCTGTTGGAAGTTATGGCGACGAACTATGCGGACCCCAACTACTGCCTCGACAATGGTGTGAAGCAGAAGTTCCGGCACATCGCTGGCTCTGTTGAGCTGGTTACGCAGATGGATGTCGTCGCGGCTATCGGTGGCGGAACAACGAGCACACAGGTCGGAAGTGCTCCTGCTGGCTTGTACACCTTGACTCTTACGAAGGACGCGGGACAAACGGTTAACTTCACAACTGCCGTTCTTCCTGGAGACACCGTTAGCATTGTTCACGTAGGTGGAATCGCCACGTACACCGTCGCGAATGTCAACAGCGCTCTTGTTGTCGAAGTTAGCTCTGAAGATGGTGAACCTGTGCTCACTACTTTAGTGCTAGACGCCGTTAGCACCTTCGACATACTCAGCCCGGCAAACGTTGAGCGTTTCGCCACCATCGTGAACACGGGAACTGGAACCACGTTCTCGCTGGGTAACAGTGCTCTTGACGCGCTGTACACCGTCATCACGGTGCCGACTGCGGACTTCAGTTCTGTCATTCCGGGCGATATCATCCAGATTCCTACGAATCCAGAGGTAAACACCTGGACAACGTATGACTCTTGGGTTGTTTCGCTGGTGGAAAGTAACACACGTCTGCGCGTTGTTAACGAGGGCACGGATACCCCGACGGTCGCGAACGAGCTCCCGCACCTTACCAAGCGCGCTGTTTACACTGACCGCACCGTTACAAGTGGTAGCGTGTACATGAAGGTCGTGCGCAACATGACCAAGGCTGAGCAGGTTACCAACATCTTGTCGGTAGCCCAGGGATTTGCGTCGAAGCGCCTCTTGCTCGCCTATCCGAATTCCGTCGATGTCGACGGTTTGACCGACGGCGGCTTGACGCGTACTACGGCCACGATTCCTATGACCGCAGCCTCGCAACCTGGTTACTACTTGAGCTGTTGTGTTGGTGGTCAGACGGCAGGCCAGCCTTCTCAGCAAGGCTTCACGAACTTCCCCATCAACGGGATTTCTCGTGTGTACGGCTCGAGCGACTACTTCACCGAAGAGCAGCTCACAGACCTGTCCAATGGCGGTGTGTACGTCTTCGTTCAGGACACAGCTTCCGGGCTCCCCTACACTATCCATGAGGTCACAACGGATGTGGTCTCCTTGGAAACGGGCGAGTACATGGCGGTTAAGAACCTTGACTTCATTTCGATGACGTACCTCGATACGCTGCGTCCCTTTATTGGTACGTGGAACATCAACGAGCATACCATCCGGACCATCAAGGGTGCTTGTGAGTCTATCGGTGCTAATCTGATGGCACGGTACGTACCAAAAATAGGTGCGCCGCTCATCTCTGCGAATGTCGACTCGGTCGAACAGAGCAGCTTGAGTGACGACCGTATCGAGGCGTACATCAGTGTTACCCAGCCCATGACCCTCAACGTCATTGGCCTTCACTTGGTGGCCTAATGAATTCTCAGCTTGTAAAGCTTTCTTACGACCAGGGCTACGAGAGTGTTCTCGTAGCTCTCGGTCTTGAGAAAAAGGCTTTTATTGGCGCTGTCGGTAAAGCCCTATGGACCGGTGCTAAATTTCTCGGTCGCAATTTCATGGGTAAACCCGCAGCTGGCGCTGCCGCACCCAAGAACATAATGGGTGCTGCAGGTAAAACAGTTGATGCTCTAAACAAACCGATCACGCAGGTCGGTGCAAGCGTAGGAAGTGGGTATGGCAACAAAGCCATTACCGACGCTACAGTTTAATTATCACCTCTGTAACAGACTAGAGGAGCCCAAAGATGCTCGGAGTTACCAAAGGAATTAGCAGCTGGAATACGCAGAAGAACAATGTCGAGCGTCTTATGGACAACTCGGCTTATACCTCTGCGCATCCAGATGACACGCTTGTGCTTGCGGGTCCGCCACGCTTTTCCAGTGTTGACCTGGCTGGAAATTCTACGAACACTTGGCAGACTTTGCTCGCCATCGGAATGCTTCAAACATTCCAAATTTCCAGCCAGAAGCCCACGCAGCCCATGCAAGCTATCGGTTCTGGACGCTCTTTCTTTGTCTCGGGAAAGAGTATGACCACGTGGCGTATTGGCCGCTTGCTTACGAACGGCCGTAACTTGCTGCGCGTCCTTTACCACAATGCTGTAGCAGGCGGCGTACAGGTTGGTCTGTTCGACGACCCAGTGGTTCCTGGCACAGGTTCTTCGAGCACTCTGTTCTTCTGCAACCTGGACTCTGAGCTCTTCTATGTTCCGTTCGGTCTGGGTGTTCTGTTCAAGGACAAGACTAGCCAGGCTCTCGGTTCATTCTATGTAGAGCTCGCGATGATTAGCACGTACACCATCGGCTTCACCTCTGGCCAGAACATGGTCCTCGAGGATGTCGGTGGTATGTGTGACCGTCTATTCCCGTTCTACACCTCAACACTTTTGCAGAGCGAGACGTATGTCCCGCGCTCTACGCTGGATGAAGTTATCGGCTTCACTGGTGGCACAACAGAGACGGGTGTGCTTGAAGAGACCAATGATTGGAAAGCTGGTTTCGGCGATGCATGATATGCGCTATGCTTAAGGCATGGCACGTAGAATACCCTTCCCTGTAACATCCCGGCAACAGCAAGCACTTCTTCGCGGCTCTGGTCCCTCTATGCCCTTGTACCCTCAAGGGAAAGTACTGGGCCGTATCATACGTTATGACGCTACAACGAACACTTATATGGTGGCAGCTGAAGGGCAGCCTGGGGTAGGAATAAAAGGGCCACGTTATTACAGTGGCGTTCCTGCGCGTATGAGCAACCAAGGACTTCACTGCGTTATTGACGGGTCAGTGAAAGTAGAAATAGATTTCAGTCTTGGGCATCCGTGCATCACGGGCGTTCATGCCCTCGGTACAGGCGGAACATCCACACCCAACGCGCCTGTGTTTTCTACTCTAGATACAGGGCGTACGACAGCTCGTGTAGACACGGGAGCTGACGCAACTACGTCAACAACGCCAAAGGGAATGCAGCCGGGTGACATCGCCCTAGTGAACCCCGACGGCGCATATGTCGGGGTATTACGCGGTAAACTAGCCAAGCTATACGCAGCTGAAAGCGCACAAATAATTGCGTCGGGCAACCATAACCTGGTCAGGGTAGTCGCGGATAATTACGAAAATTTAAGCTCGTTCGGGACGTTGAAAATAGGCAACAATAACGGACGTAACTATCTTTCTTTTAAAGGAGCGGCTGACCAAATTACACAGAATGGTGGTGGACTCAAAAACCACACCTTCAGTATTGATATCGGTGACACGGGAAATATGTTCGACATGCGTGTGATGTCCATGGACAACAAGCTCATGTCGCAGGCCAAATTCTTCAGTGACGGAAACGTGGAATTATTTGGCGTAAAAGGCTTTAGTACTATCACAAGCGGAAATGCCCTGCACGCTGTAGGCGGTAACCAAACTTACCGGTTTGAGGGCGATGTGACCAAATTTGTTTCCGGTAATATCTACGACGCCTTAGAGGGAAGTGTATCACGTGAGATATCAGGGTCTGAAAGTAAACTTGTGGGTGTTGACTCCGTAGACCTTATAAACCGCGACAAAGTTATGAACATCGGTGGTTCTCTCACACAGATTATTTCTGGAGGTTCACCCCTCAATGCAAAGCCCACTAATGCGTCTTATGAATTACATCTTGTCAACGGTAGCGCTAACTTCCATGTGGGAGATCCTAGGGATGGCTCTGTTCCTACTGCTCTTCCTGGTTTCAATGTGTATGCTTATAACGGAATGATAACGTTGGGGTCGAATCCCGCGATGCCTTCATCTCAGTGTGCAATTTCACTGAACACTTTACTGCCCAACTCTATTGGGCTAGGCTGCACCGTTCCCGGCGCTTGGTCTGCTAGCGCACCGAGCAATCCACCAACAGACTTTGCGATGCTGTATACAAAATGGTTGGCCATTATGCAGAGCTTGATAACGCTTCTTGATACCCACACACACTCAACTTCTTGGGGGCCTTCTGGCCCAGCTATGGCACCTGCTCCTGGTGGATTTAACACAGCTATAACTGGAACACTCGTCACAGCTAAAAGCTTGCGTGTATGTATTGGAGCTTAAGATGGGTATAAGTTATAAAGGAGAAAACCCAATGTGTAAGTACGCCGTGATGGTCGAACATCTCATGAACCCAGCGTTGCTGGAAACCCTGTCCCCCGAAGACAGAAAAGACGCCCTTGACGCCGCAAACGCTTTTAGCATTGTGAGCGACTACCTTGAAAACGACGCACCGACTGAGATTGGTCTCGACGTGTTAATCAAGGCAGAAGAAACCTACGAACGGCTTATAAAAGCTAGCTAGAAAGTTAGGTTGGCAACCTATAATTTCTGCAGCATGTAGAAGCACATCTCGGGACAGGGTGTTCCCGATAGCAAAATGAAGAGGTAAAACAATGTTGAAGCTTTCCGTTACCGTCCCGTCCGGTGGTGCTCCCGTTGTCATCCAAGATGCGTTCCCCACAGAGGGTCCGCTCGTTCTCGAAGTCGCCACCAACGCCACATCGACAGTCAACCTGTCCTTCACACAGCTTGGTCGCGTTGCCGCGCAGATTCAGAGTCTCTTTGAGGCTGGCAACATCACCTTCACCCTGACGTCCATCGCAGGTAACCAGACCTGGATTCAGGAGTCAGACCTCGCGGGTCTCCCCGAGATTTACTCGGCGAGCGAGTCCATCACTATTGGTGGTGAGACCGGCACCATCCTCTACGGGTACAATCTCGTCGCGGGCCAGGTGTGTGCACACGCTGACCTGTTTGTCACGGGCGCTGCTTCCAACACAGGCGTTGTGGTTCGCTCGATTCTCCCCGGTCAGGCTGGCAACGCCTACACTGTGACGGCAGTTGACACGGGCGGTAGTGGTCTCTCGGCCGTGCTCACCGGTAGCGACCTCGTTGTTGACTTCGGTGGTGCGTCCCACACGGCGACGGAAGTCACTGCTGCCATCAACGGCAGCATAACTGCTGCCCCCGTGTTCATCGCTACGGCTGGCGGTAACGGCTCTGGTAACGTCGCTCTCCAGGCTGAGACCGCTCTTGCTGGCGGCACCGGCTCGGGCCTGACCGTCTCTTGCTGCGGTATCGCTTGCACCGTTACGGCGCTCGACATCTCTGCGAGCCCCATCGACAAGCTGACCATCACCACACCCAACCTCGGCTCTCTCGCGACCAACAACGGCTACGCGAAGATTAAGGTGCGCTCTGGCGAGAAGAAGGCCGACATCACGGTCGTGACGACCACAGCCTAATCTTCCTAATTACCCCTTCCTTACGCGGTAAACTTACCCTACAATTTGTGTAGCAAAACGAACTCCTAAGGAGGCTTCATGTCTACGATGTTTACTCTAGCTGTTACTGTCCCCAGCAATAAAGGGACGTTGGTTTTGCAGGATAACTTTCCTGCCGAAGGACCGTTTATCCTGACAGTACTCCCGGCCACTACCGGAACGGTTGTCATCTCAGATAACCAATTTGGCCGTATTCAAACTGACCTCGCTGCTATGGTTGTAGCGGGTGCTTGCACCTATACCATCACGATGACTGCTGCTGACCCGTTATTTACGGCGTTAAGCACAGCAATCACACCGGGTGGTTCGCTGACGTCGCCGCTTCAATATCAAGGTTCGATTGCGGTAAACACCAGCTTCCCTCTGCTTGCCGTAGTGGCGTCAGGCTGGATGTATCACATTACCGCTGACGTTACGGACAACGCAGGCGTCACCTACACCAACAAGGGCACAGCCTTCTTGGCCGGGGACGAGATTGTTTGGAGTGGAACAGACTGGATTAAGACTGGTAGCACTCTTACCAATCCTTTCCAGTTCAAAGGCAGCCTAACAGCGGCCAACACGTTCCCGCCCCCAGCAGCTACGGCTACCACGGGTGTTCGCGACGGCTGGACTTACCGCGTAACTACCGCTTGCACTGACAACGGTGGCGCAAGCTACACAAATACCGGACAGGCGTTCTTGGTTGGTGACATCATCACCTGGCGCACCAACGCTTGGTATCCGCTGCAGAGTGCTCCTTCGACTGCTACGCCTGGTACGGTAGCCGCAACAGCTGTTGCTGGTACGAGTGGCCGTCCTGCGAATGACGACCATGTCCATCCGCAGATGGCGAATGTTCTTGTTGACAAGGGTACCATTACCATCAACTCGGACTTCCCAGCTCCTACAGGGAATCTTCGCGGTGAATGTTACCGTATCCAAGCGGACGTCATTGATAACGGTGGAGCCTCCAAGACCAACACAGGTTTGGTGTTCACCGCAGGTGACGAAATCATGTGGACGGGTTCCACATGGGCCATTCTCGGAAAGACCTACGCTATGATTGAGCAGGGTGCCATCTCTGCCCCGACGCACTTCCCACTCGCTGCGTTTGTTAAGCGTGGGTATGTTTACCGGGTAACCGCTGTTACGTCAGATACTGGTGGTGGGACTTACACGAACACCGGACTCACCTTTAAAGAAGGTGACATCATTGAGTGGAACGGCGCTAGCTGGACAACCTTGGGAAACAAGATTGACTTCCAAGTTACGGCCACAACACCCGTTGTTCTCGCGACCAACGACTCCGTTAACTACGTGGACACCGCGACTCTTGGTTCTCCGTCAGCTGTTGCTCTTCCAGCTGCCACTGCGGTTATGGCCGGTCGAAGAGTTACTGTCGGTGATGGTTCTGGTTTGGCTGGTACCCACAACATCACCATTACACCGAATACCACTGACCGTATTGACGGCGTTAACGCACCTTGGGTTATTTCTAACGCTTACGGCGTCGTTACGCTTCAGGTCATGTACGCAGGATACTGGAAGGTTGTGTATACCGACCGTATCGCCGTAGCGGGTGTGAATCCCGGCTTGATGTCAGCAGCCATGGCCACAACTCTCGCAGCAGTCACAGACAACAACGTCTACGCCAAAGCTTCTGGTTTGGACATCATTACGGATGAACACGAGCATACCGCTGTTCTGACTGGTGACGTCGCAAAGCACTTTGCCCCCACGCACGTTGCTATTCAAGTCGCGACTGTAACGGGTGTGCCCGCGACGCCGGGCGCCATCAATGTTGGGACAACCACTGGCGGCACTGACATCTCGTCAGGCATCGTTCTCACGGGACTCGTTGTCGTGGGCGATACGATGATAGTACCCATCATCGCTCCATTGATGCTACACATCGCCGGTAACGCAACTCTCTACGTGAACGTGGAGACGGCTGAAGCCGTCGCGACCGTAATGACCTGCGACGTTTGGGTTATCGGTCGTCAGTTCTAAGAAGCTCGCCCGCTTACTGGGCAAAAAAAGACCCCAACCACCAATCGTTAGATGGTTCCCTCACCTCATGGTGATTGGTGGGAGGGGTCTATCAGCCACACCTCAGATGTAGCCTCGACGTTTGCACTCGATACGGAAATCCTCAAGCTTCTCAGCAGCTACCTTAGCGCCTACTTTAAGTGCTTCTTCCGGGAACTTAAAGCTCTCGGTATCTCCGTCAAAGAATAGAGACTTGGTCCATTTCGTTTTAGCTGTCAGATTCTGGAAGTTTGTATCACGAATAGCAATAGCAGTGTGCTTGAGCTCTTTGTCCGAAAGCTTAGAC
>Ga0315297_10000205_pt1 | contig 32432 bp, 41 predicted proteins | sample YL17G15_0_MG_FD_203628 | JGI IMG/M metagenome (GOLD analysis project Ga0315297, IMG submission 203628) | Sediment microbial communities from Yellowstone Lake, YNP, Wyoming, USA - YL17G15_0 | ecosystem: Environmental > Aquatic > Freshwater > Lake > Sediment | place: USA: Wyoming | collected...
ATGGTCAACTACATCAACGCGCTGGCGCCTGGGGCATCGCTGTCGGTGGCGGCATTGGGCAACGTGTTGAGCACCATCACGGGGCTGGCCTACACGGGGCAGGAGATCATCAGCCCGCAAGGAGATGTGATCGCCAACCCGCTGCAAGCCATCCGCACGAGCTTGAGCCTGGTGAGCGCCCTCTCGGCGCAGACTGACCAGCCGATCGCAACCGGCATCAACCCCGATTCGTATGTCTAGGGTGTTCCGTGGCTGAGATCACAAACCCCATCGCGGCCCTGACCCAGCAAGACTTTCTGGACTTGCTCGATCGGGTGTACCCACAGCACTACCTCGCGACCCTCAAATCCCCGGGGCCGGGGTATGAGCTGCTCCAGTCCTATGCCGCGATGGCTGCCAGGGTGTCGGCATCGGTCGAGACGGTTGGCAACGATCTGTTTTTGTTGCTTGCCAAGAGCGGCGCCAAAGCGACCGGCTCCGTGGGGCTGTTCCGGCAAGCCGCTCACCCGGACGGGATCACCGTCACAGTCAAGGCGGGGAGTCTCGTCACGACCAGCAAGACCGGGCGCGATTTTGTCACGCTCGTGGACGTGGTGTTTGGGCCGATGGACCTCGTGGGCACGCCGGCCGATGTGCCCATCGAGGCGGTATCGGTCGGGTATGAATGGAACGTCCCGGGCGAGACCACGACCGCGGCCGGTGAAGTGTTGCCTGGCGACATCGATACGGTCAAGGTTTTGGTGGAAGATCCTGACTACGGGGACGTCACGATTCAGGTCTATCAGACCCTGCTGACCTCGGGCGGGATCGACGGGGCGCTTGACGCACTCGGTTCCGATCGCGGATTGGAGCGGTACGCAGGGGAGTCGGATACCGCTTACCGCGCTCGCGTGCGGGCTCTGCCGGACACCATCAGCCCGGCGGCGTTCGACCGGAACATGCGGCTGATCTTCTATCCGCTCGATGCCGGGTATGACCTCATCGAGACGTGGGACATCCGCTATCAGACGTGCTGGGACGCCCCGCCGAACACCTTGCCCAATCTTTCCTATGACCCCAACCTGTTCGCGTACGACGATCCTCGCGACCCGGATCCGTTCCGAGGTCGCTGGATGGATCTCACCGATCTCCGGGGTGGCGTGATCGTGGTCGTGGACGTTCTCCCCTGCCTCCGGGACACCGGCATGTCATGGGATGTGTCGTTCGATGCGCTGGAAGTCAACGGGGCTCGGGCATGTTGTGCGTACGACGCCCCGGCCGATCTGAATTTCAGATTGCTTCGAGGCGCGTGGGATGGGTTCGACCTTACGCGACAATCAGTGTATAAAAGCGCCTACGATATTCTGCAATCCATCAAAGGTGCGGGCATTTCGGCGGCGCTTGAGCTACGAGGGCAATGAGACATGGCGAACAATCCCTTTGACCGGACTCTCATCAACGTGCGCGAGCGTCCGGCGTCTTCGGACATCAATCAGCTCCAGAGCAACCTCGACCGCACCTTGCGGTACATGCTTCAACAGCAGTACCTGATCCGCTCCGGGCTGTACCCGGACGCCCCCGCTACCCCGATCACCGGCTTCATTGGCGAAGGACTCAAGGCCCGGCCCAAGTCACCGCTCGCCCTGTCGGTCATCGCCAAGGCCGGCGTCGGGTTCGTGTACGATCCGACCACCGCGGTTTCCATCGGAGGCTTGGCGGGTGTCGATGACCTGGCGTCGTGGAAGCCTATCGTCCTCCTGGCTGATCAAGAGTTTGCGCTCACACCTCCGCCTTCTGCACCGAACAGCCGGATTGACATCCTTGAGGTCGCACCGAATCGAGCGCTCGGTGGGTCGACCAGCCGAGACGTGCTGAATCCGACCACGGGTGTGTTCGATTCGACCACCGTCGACAAGAACATGGGATGGATCCAAGACGGCGCGGCGACCCTTCGTGTCACACCCGGCGCCCCTGGCAATCCGCCGGTCGAGTCAAGCGCGAGTGTTGGGTACACCAAGCTCGCCGCGATCCGCGTGGCCAACGGTGTCACCACAGTCGATGCGGATACCATGCTGGATCGACGTCGGATGTTGTTCGCGGACGGGATGCTGAGAGGCGCGTGCCGGGTGGTGATCCCGACCGTGGCGCCCGCTATTCCAGTCATGACCGCGCTTCACGCACCTCCCGGTGTGGTGGTGTCGTCAACGTGTGTGGTGCCTGTGGCCGGACAAGCCGGGCTGGATGTGTACGTGTTTGCAGGTAGCGCACCGACTTCGATGTATCCTGTCGTAACAACATCACGGTCAGCGGCAGGCTCGTCGAATCTGGCCACATCTCAGGTTGGGCCTATTGTGGTCGATGCGGTTTTGCAAGCGGCCTTGGCAGGCGCCAACGCCTCCCCTCCTGTAAAGGTGGCGATCGGTCAGCCAGGGTGGCAGTTCAACACGCTGATCACCAGCATCATCGGCGCCCCGCCGGTGTTGTATATCGACATCTCTTGGACGCAACTCGGTTGAGGTGACTCGTGACACAAGCGGTCATTGAAATCGGCGGAGTGCCGGGCAGCGATACGGACTGGACGATCAACACGCTCGTCCAATTCTCCAACTTCGACAGTGGCGGCGAGACGACCTATCTTTGGTCGCTTCTCGACCAACCGGCCGGACCGGCCGACTCCCTCAGTCTGCCCAACGTCGAAAACCCGACGCTCACGCCCAAGAAAGAGGGCACCTATCTTGTCGAGCTGATCGTCAATCTCGGGCTCCCGGACGAGGCCAGAGATCGGGTTGTGCTGGCGGTGCGACAGCTCAAGACCCGTGAGCGGATCCCGGCGGCTGGCGAGGCGACCGAGGCTGATTTGGCACGAGGGTGGGCGGCCGACATGAACGCCCTCCTCAATCGAATCGACGGGCTGTTGTCCGACTCCACGATCGTGGTCGGTGTCAACTCTTCCGGCGGGTTCTTGGCGCATGGCGAGGTGGTTCGCGCCACAAGCGGGGTGGTGATCAAGTCGGGGCTTCCAGGCCAAGAGACCCTCCCGGGATTCGTCAAAGCTCCCGCGACAACTCTCGGCAGTGTCGACGAGCTGTTGTGTGTGGTCGAGAGTGATGTGGACGGCAATCTCAACGTCGCGGCCGGAGCCCTGGTCAAGGTGCGCTACCTCGGGCGGTGCGCGGCGTTGCCTCTTGGCGGCGGAGCGGTCGGCGATGTGGTGTACGTTTCAGACACCGCCACCATCGCCATCGTGGCCGGGACAGTGAAGCGCCAAGTCGGCAGCATCATGGCGATCAGCGGTGGAAGCTATGACGTCTGGTTCGATGGCGTCGGCGGCGCCAACATCACCCCGATTAATGTTCCCTATGTGGTCTATGGTAGCCCGGGGAATTTGACCAACCCACACCGCATCGACGGGAACAACGCCCAAGGGGCAATCGGCGGGGTGCCTCACGTTTTCCAGGCGGGTGACGATGGCACGATCGCCCTCATCGCCAAGAGATTCTCTGCGGTTGGATTGTCGCCTCTCCAGGTACAGACCGAGCTGGGGGCTGTTCTAGCCGAGTTCGATGTGGCCGGGCAGCTACTGATGGGTGCCCACCGGATCAAGAATGTCGATGACTCATCTCCGGGATTCTCGACCACGGACGTCCCGACTCGAAAGTACGTCGACACACAGACTCGCTGTCTGTTCCCGAACAACCTCATCATGAATGGGGCGTTTGAGATCTGGCAGAGACCGGCGCCTGGCCCTATCGCCGCACATCCCAATGTAACATTCAGCCACGATCGGTGGTATTCGCAGTCGTCTCTCGTCGCGAACGCGGTCTCTGTCTCGCCACAGTACATCCCTCTCACGGGGGTGGTATCGCCCCATCGAGGACGCTGGACCAAAGGCAACTCCGCGTCGTCTCAGACCTTCTACACGGAGCAGTACATTTACGCGGGTGGCGATCTTCTTTCGTTGCGGCGTGCCACGGTGCTGGGCAACAATCGGTTTGAGGTCTCTTTCTATGTCAACACCGGGGCGGGCTGGACAGGGACCGGGCTAGGGGTGCGGGTAATTGCGAACGGGACAGAGATCCTCGGGGACTTCGCGATCACCGGTACAGGCATCAAACGATTTGTGACTGCGGTGCTCCCGACCTCTGTGGCCGCCCCCTCTCTCGCCCTTCGGTTCTACTGGACGTGGCCGGCGGGAAACGTCGCCAACGACTTCGTGGAATTCACCGATGTAATGCTCTTGGCCCTCGCGGTTGATTCCCCGTACTCGGAGACGTTCTTGCCCTTCATGCGGTACGCCAAATCGTACTCAAGCGAGCTGCACGAGTGTATGCGCTTTTACGAGACGTCCAGCGGCTATCCGGTCGGCACTCCCACCCTCACTGGCGTACTGCGAGGCGTTCACGGGGCAGGTACCGCCAACAACTCTCCTTGGAGCATGCCGCAACCGCGGTTTCTGGTGCCCAAGGTCGACTCTTCTCCTACAATCTGGATCTGGGGCGCGAACGGTACCGCAAACGTGTGGTGGATCGCAGGGAGTTATCGCGCCAGCTCGGCAGCGGATGTGAATGCGCGCGGGTTCTCCGTCTACAATGCGACCGGCTCTACAGTGAACACGACGGGTGAAACGCATGGCCACTGGGCAGCACAGACGGAGACCTACCTATGACGGATTACACACGACACAATCTGGGTGGTGTGCTCAAGAAGGTGCTCGATAACAACGGACAGGCGTGGATCCCTCCTGTCGAAGAGAACGCGGATTACCAGGCGTTCTTGTACAACATCGCTCACGGCTCGACGGTCGATGATGTGGAAGACCCCGCGCCAGGCACACCCGCACCGCTCGTGCTATACCATCAGGAGCTGTTCAGCGAGATCTCACAGGATCTCTCGACCACTTCACAATCCTTTGTGGACCTGCTGTCTCAAGGGATCACCACCGTCTCGGACAAGATCTCTGTCACCTTCAGCGCATCGATTTCAACGACCGCCCCCTCGGCTCAGGTTCAATTCCAACTCATGATCGACGGGGCAGTAAAACGGGGATCGTCGATTGATCCCGCGGGCGCGACCAAGGCCGGAAACACGACCATCGCTTGGCGCGGGATCGTGACGCCAGGCGCACACACCGTCAAGATCCAATGGCTTGTCACAGCCGGCACCGTGAGGGTTCGACCGGGTTCGACCAACATCGAGCACACGTCTCTGATCGTGCGAGAGGTTGAGTGATGTCCGAAGTTTACACGTATTCAATTGTGGACGACTTCCCAAACCACAAGGTTGCACTCGACGCCCTCCACGACACTATCGAGGCGTCGGAGGACATCACGACCGCCCTCGTGTGCCTCGACACAGCTGGGGACGCCTGCAATATCGTCTTCTCTGCGGCTCTGGCATCCGGCGAGAAAACGGCGTTGGATGCGCTGGTAGCCGCACATGACGGGATGCTGATCGTCTTCAACCCGAAGATCGCCTCCAAAATACTCGATGGCACCGCAGCGATCGTTTCCGCAGACTGGGAAGTGGTCGGCGGGGTGGCAGTCAACGCGCAATTCTACGTGCCGGATTTGACCAAGGCGGTCTCGATTGTTCAATTCAACTGCAAGGCTGACGGGGCAGGCGCCAAGCTCCGGCTGGTCGAGGTGGATGACGATGACGTGCGGGTGGTCATGAGCCCAGAATTCGACATCCCTGACACCGACGATGCCTGGCACTCGGGGAAGGTCACTACCAATCAGGTCCCCCGAGCGGGCGACAAGACCTATCAGTTTGAGGCCAAGCTAGGTGCGGCGACTTCGGCGAGCGTTCGCTTCGCGTCGGCGGTTCTCTTGGAGATGGTGATCGAGTAGGAGCACAAGATGCAGATCTTGCTCACAGGCATCGTCGAAGACAGCACGCCACGAAAGATCGGCGTGCCTCCGAACGCTCGTGCAACCGTGAGCTTGCCCAAAGGCTCCGACCTGACCTTGACCGTTAAGGTCATCACCCCGTCCGGAAACGCGGTCGATTTGGGCGGCGCTGGCACCGGGCTGTTGCTGACCGTGCGTAAGAAGCCCTATCGGTATGACTACCCGCGCATCGTGAAGCTGGCGAGCCTGTCCGGCAACGTCGGCACGTTCTTGATCGAGCCCGGGGACACCCATGATTTCTGTCCGGGGATGTACGTGTACGACGTGTGGCTGACCAAAGACGGCTCACGCGATGCGGTCATTCCGACTTCCTCTTTCCAGGTTTTGGAGAGCGTAGCCGCGACCCCGGTGCGCCCGCCTCCGCCCACGTTGTCGCTGGTCGAGAATGACACCGAGCCTCTGATCTTGGACTTTTCTGGTGTCGACATCTCAGCTTGGGCGATCGAGGTACACATCGCCTATGCGACCCCGTTGGTCCGGGCGGCTACCATCGTGGACGGTCCGGGCGGAATTGCACAGGTGGACTGGCTCCCCGGAGATCTGGTGCCCGGCATCTGGGGCGGCGAGATCCAAATCACGAAGCCCGGGCCGGTCGTTCAGACGTCGGACGAGTACATCTTTGACATTCGCGCGGAGATTGCCTGATGTCACGCATCATCCTCAAACCGACCACCGACAAGCTCTCGCTCGTGACTTTGTGCAAGCTCGGCTCGGCCGGTGGCAGCGGGCTTCCGCCGGTCACGGATGTCGATGGCCGGGCGGTCATAGAGGTCGGCGGCGTGGCCGAGTTCCGTACCATAGATGACTCCTATGTCGGAGGCGGCTGGCATGCCGTTCTTGACCTAACGGCCCGTGACGCGATCCCGGCCGAGGTACGCAAGATCGGCTTGCGGTGTCGCGTCACGTCCCTTTCCGAGACGTACGAGCTTGTTGGCGGCATCACCAACGCCAATTGGTTCTTGGTTACTGAGAGCCCTCTGGTGACGGCGACCACAACAGCCCTCACATTCCCCGTGGACTACAACGACCCCAACGCGGTCGACCCCCCGAACGGGACCATCTTTGAGAGCCAGGCGGAGATCGACGCATTCTTGGTCGACGAGAGCGCGACCAATTTCAAACACCTTCAGCCGGTTCTGTCGGCCCTTCCCGCGCAAGTCAAACATGTGGTCACGATCAGCTTGGCAGTAGGTGTGCATCGGCCTCGGCCCACCGATACCGATGTGGCGTGGGAGCTGACAGGCAAGACCGTGTTCGCGGGCGGCTCCGTCTCTATCGTCGGGCCGGATGCAACAACGTGGGACCTTTTGGATCCAACGCTCGCCGGTCTCTTGATCACGTCTGCCGATGGCACAGGTGGCTTGAACGCCAGTGGAGACGCTTGGTTTGACATCTGGCCGACATCCAACGCGCTGCTCCTCGCAGATCTGGATGTGCGGGGCCGGTTCTTCAAATTCTCCAACGGGGACATCCGGATCTTTGTCGAGCGGTGGGTCTATCCACCGGACGATTGGGGCGGTAACACGCAGCGGTCGACAACCCCTCTCGTGCCCAACGTCGACACGTTCGACATACTCAAGGGACCGATCGCGGAGTTGCGCAACTCTTTGGACGACCTCGTGCCTGTGGCTGCGACCTCGATCTGGGTTGACGTGCAGCCAAGTGGAATGAGCGGGGACGTTCTGTCTCTGAGCAACGTGACCATCAAAGAGGTCGCAGGCGTCGACAGCTCGCTGACCCTGGCCCATGGCCCTTACTACCTCTATCGAGTGTTCGTCGACAGTACCGGCGGCGACGGTGACGGGATCCAGACCTCGGCACAAGTGAGCCTGGACGAGTGTGTGCTACTCGGGCAGCTCGGCGTAAGCCAGTACCCGATTCACGGTACAGAGGGCGCCAACGTCGAAATCGTGGACTGCCACATCCGGAGCTGGTTTCAGCCGCTTCAAATTGAGAACGGGCGTCTCGTCAGTGAGCAGTCTGATATTCGAGATGTGGGGATGAATGACGACGCGACAAACGGGCGCGAGCCTGGGCACGTCGTGCTGATCAACTCCGAGTTTCAGTTCACTTCACCGATCACCGATCCTGTCACGCCAGTCAGAGATGGACGAGATACCCGGATCGGTCGCTCGGGCGTGGCACCCTTCCCGGTGCTCGGCATCACCGGCCTCGTGTTGAACAACTCGCGAACCATTCCGGTGTTGCCCGGCACACCTCGACCCATCCAAGAGGTGTCTCCCCTGTACGGAGACTATGGCGGCGTCAACAATGCCGACGAGGCACTCAAAGCAATCGGGCCTTGCTTGATCGATGTCACTCCCAACGACATCCCGCCGCTCGGTCCCTTGACCACCCCGATCCCATGGGTGAGCAATTACACCACCGCGAAGCGACCGTGGCTGTATGGTCCGAACGCTCTGGGCCTTGGGCCTTTGTGGAGCGCAGATGTGGCGCTCGGGCCACTGGCTGATCTGACCTATCAATACTGGCTGGCATCGCTCGGCACTGGCGGCGTTGCATCGGACGGGACCAACGTCGTGCAGCGTTCGACCCTCTAGGAGACATCATGGAACACGTTGGCTCCTTGCTCGTGGCCGGTCAGCTCCAAGCGCCGGGCTTCTACCTCGGTAGTCTCCAGCAGAGTAGCGTTCAGATCGGAAACGCCGCTCAAGCGCAGAGCGCCTACAGCGTTGTCATCGGGGACTCGGCGGTCGGCGAGAATCAGCGCAGTATCGCAATTGGTTACCAGGCACGAGGCAAGCTCGGCTCGCTAGATTACGGGTCAGCTCGCATCGCTATCGGCGAGTATGCGCAGGCCTACAATTACGGGATCGCGATCGGTGAATCAGCGATTGCACAAACGACCAGCAACGCGGCTGCATCAGAGCAGGGACTCATTGCGATCGGCAAAGGCGCGAGTGCTGGATCGGCCAATCCTGTCAATACCTTCTCAGCCATTGCGATCGGCACCGATGCGTATGCCTCAAATGCCTACACGGTTGCGCTTGGGCAGAGCGTTCGATGCAATGGCAGCTGCAGCATCGCGATCGGGCGAGTCGCGACAATCGACGGGTCACCACAGCCACAATATGCCATAGCCATCGGCGACTTCGCGCGTGCGGGAAAAGACGATGCCATCGCGATTGGACGGCAGGCAATCGGGGCTGCACAAGCGATTGCAATCGGATACCAGGCCACCGCAGCGGGCAGTAGTGGTGTGGCTCTTGGCTACAGCACCTCGATCAATGCCGCCGCCGATGTGGGCATCGCTATCGGGGTCGGGGCGGCAGTCGGATCGTCGGGAGACTACGGAACCGCGATCGGATACCTGGCGAACGCGAACAATCAGCAAGCGATGGCGCTGGGGCGGCAGGCGTCGGCCACAGGGAACGCGAGCATTGCGATTGGGTATCTGGCGAACGCCTCCGGGTCGTTCCGCTCGATCGCAATCGGAGATTCGGCAAGTGCGGTCGCGTACAGTACGTGCATCGGATCCCTTGCGACCAGCCTACAGCTCGACGGCATAGCATTCGGCGAGTCGGCCTACTGCAACGGTGAAAGTAGCGTTGTATTCGGGCCGGGGGCTCGCGCAAATTACGGAGGGTTCACAACAGCCAACCAAAGAGCGGTTGTCCTTGGACGTTCCGCCACTGTAGACGCCTTTAAAGCCATCGCTATCGGAGAGGGCGCGGCAGTAGTCGTCCATCAACCGAGCGTTCCTGGCAGTGTGCCGTCAGACGGTGCGATAACCATCGGGTCACAATCAGCCGTCAGGTGTAGGTCGGTAGGATCCATCGCCTTGGGGGCTCTCGCAAACGTGGGGAGTCTCGCCGGGGGTCTCAATGATACGTCGTACGCCATAGCGATAGGTGCGGCAGCTCTCGTCGATCACCTTCGTGCCGGGGCCATCGGCAACGACGCGCGGTCGACCGCCAACGATCGCATCACCATCGGCCTCTGCGGCGGCACAGCGTCTCAGATCAAAGCCCTTCAGGTGTCGGGCGGCTTCGGCATGGCCGGTGTCGCTCCGACCTCGCAGCTCACACACATCCCAGATCCTACCGGTGGGGCGACTGTTGACACCGAGGCGCGTTCTGCCATCAATTCGATTCTGTCGGCGTTGGAAGCAATGGGGCTTCTCGCCACCTCATGATCCCACAATAGGAGACTCTGATGCCCTGGCAACTCACCACCCCTATCAACGTCGGCGACCTCGATACTGGCTCGTATGCGCAGGTCAAGATCTCACGCTTCGCCCATGACTCTGTGCGGAAGATCATCGCGATTGATCTGGAGTATGGCAACACGGTCGACGGGCAGTGGCGCCCCGGCTATCCGCCGCGCACCAAGCCCACGAGCGTGTTCGTGCAAGGCGACGACTATCTTGCCCTCGTGCTGTCGGAGCCAGAAGCGGGCGAGAAGACCTATGAAGCCGTGCAGCGCGGCCTCTACTCCTATCTGGCCGAGAAGGATCAGATCGGACCTGGGCAAGTAGTATGACCTGGCGAGGTCGTACCGGTATCGCAGTCACAGGCGCGACCGCCTTCTTGATTGTGTGGGACATCATTGCGGTGCTCGATGGGGGCTCACGAGCCACCATCAGCAACCTGTTGCTTGGCCTGGGCTACAGCAACCCGGTCATCCCCGTGTTTTTGGGCGGCCTCATGTCGCACCTGTTCTGGACCGGTCCGACCATCGGACCGGGCTGGCTCCGCGTCAGCCTAGGGGCTTTGATCTTGGGCGCGCTCACCCCTCTCGGTTTGTTGGGCGTGGTGTCAGCGCCTCCAGCTATCTCGCTGGCTGTCGGGTTCTTGCTCGGACGGCTCTTGGTTCCACAGAAGGCACCGAGCCGACCATCGAAAGAGTTGTGGTAGACTTTCTTGAAACCCCCGTCTAAGATGTAACCCGTCGACTTTTCAGGAGAAGAAAAATGTCGTACACAGTTCGAATGTTTGGCGCGGCAAGGATCCCAGGCGTGGTGGAGAAATATATTGTCGGCTTCAAACTGCGCGGCTCGCACGGCGCATACATCAGGGATGAGCCTGTGGTCGAGTACGGTGTGTTTGACGAGGCGGGGTTCTTGACTCCGCACGCATCCCACGCTCTCGACGATGCGCAGGCTGGTCAGATCTTGAGCGGCTACGGAGGCCCGATGCTCAAGGTCAAGGTCGACCAGTGGGGCATGTTCAAGTGCATCTTGACCAAGGGTGACACGACCCCCGGATACCTGACCGCGTGGAGCACACCCGGCGGCATCCCGGTCGGTGGCGAAAACCTCACAGTGTAGTCTCGAAAACGAACGACGTAGGAGCTGATCATGTTCGCATACCTGTTTGGCAAGAATTGGAAAGACCTCGATCTGTTGACCAAAGTTCATACGGGAGGAATTCTTCGAGATATTCGGGCGATGGGGGCAGCATCGTCTCGGAACCGCCTCCAGCATTACCAAATCATGGCGGCATTGTCGGGGGACATGGTGCTCGCATTCGACGGCACGGACGAAATGGACGTGAGTGCAGCGACGTTGAATGCCGCTGAAGCCGGCACGTTCAAGCGCACTCTCAGTTTCGTGCATTTGGTCGCCGAGCAGTCAAACCCGCCGTGTCCTGCCAATATGGGACACGAGTGGGCGATGTTTCAGCCTGTCGTGACGACTGCCGAGGTCGTGGTCGATGCGGACGTTGATCCGCCCGTGGTCACAGGCACGCCGACGTTCATGCAGGGAGGATGTTTCGTCGAGGTCACATTCGACACCGATGAGGGCGCAACGAAAACCTACGCCGAGGGCGACACCTGCACGGTTAAGGTGCAGACCAAAGCGGACGATACGTGGTTGGGATTCGATGTTGAGCCCATCACGTTCACGTTCAACGTAATCGCGTAACACCCGCCGAGCACCCGCTCGGTGTCCGGCGTCGCAAGGCGCTGTCGTTTTTGAGGTCCCCCTTTTACCCACTTTTCAACTCTAGGAGATTTCATCATGGCAGAACTGAATTATCGAGTGATTGCGAATTACGACTGGCGGATCCAGGCGGGACAAGACACGAAGGCGGTCATCGCCGGCAAGGCGATCATCGCCGGGATCCCGGCCACGGTCGAAAAAGAAAACAGTGATCCCGTGGACGGCACGCTGTTGCAGACCCATTTCTTGACCACCAAAGATCAGGCCGACGCGCTGCGGGACATCGTTCGGGCAACGTACGGCATCTATGGCGCCAAGGCCGACATCATCTCGATCCCGCTGGAGTACACGATGCAATCCGGCATCGCGAATGCGGCGGGCTCTGGTCTCCCGGCGTACCATCTGCCGGATGCCTGTGCGGTTAATTTGGAATTGTTCTCTCAGAACTATCAGGGAGTCCAATCGTGGCCGCTGTTGGTTGCGAACGCTTCTGCGTACGGACAAGACGCAGCGGGCAATTACTACGGCTTCTCCGGAAGCATGGTTAATCCGGCTCCGGGCACCTGTCCGTACACCGGGATCTTTCTCAACACACAAAACTTTAGTGCTACGTGTACTCTCCCTCCAGCGGCAGGGCTCAAGGTGTACATGAACGGTGCTTTGCGGACCATCGTCAATGTGGGGGCGCTCACGGTTCCAGCAGGCGGCGTCTTCCAAACGTACATGGATCATGAGTTCAAGCTGTATCCCAAGCGTCTTGTCGATCCAGCGAACGGCGGTGTGCAATATGATCTGACATACACACAAGCCATCCAGGTGGGACAGCTCTAACTCGGCTCCACCAAAGCTCCCGCACTCTTCGGGGTGCGGGAGCCTTCTCCCCCCTGGACTTCCCCGCTCTTCACCGGCAGAATGATTGCCGATGGCAACTGAGATTCAAGCACTCGTCGACATCCTGAGAACGGGCGGCCCGTTTGCCGTGCTAGTGTTCCTCGGCCTCGCCTATTGGAAAAAAGATCAGTACGTGACCCAGCTCCATCGGCAGATCCTCGACACGACCGTCCAGAATGTTCAAGCGATTACCGCGATGAAAGAGGCGATCGGAGGGCTCAAAGACGCTCTGAACCAACTGTCGTCCAAACTGTAAGGAGAGAACAGTGTGGCCACGACGCGATAGACACGCTCGCGCACAAAGCGCCGAATCAGATCCGACATCCCTAGGCCGCATACTCATCGCCCGAGGTTACGTGACTCCCGAGATTGTGCAATCTGCTGTGCGCAAGCAGCTCGTGGCTACTCCGCCGCTCGGAGAGATCTTGATTGAGATGGGTGCCATCACCGAAGACCAGCTTGAAGACGCGCTCTATGAACAGCGCAAAGCACGCGGCGAGACATCCTGCCAGGAAGAGGTCAAATACCAGCTCACTCAACAGACCAAAGTGATGCAGCACATCACCCACGGGCTATCCGAGGTCGCGGGTCTGGCAAACGCAATGGCGATGAAGCTCAAGGCCAAATGATTATCATGCGAACGAACGGTGACGTACTACCGCCGGACAACCCCCTCATAGTCAACCGGATCTCGGATTGCCGCCTGGCCAACGCGAACAATTCCACAGTGCTGTCGTATTTCGCGCTGACTCATCTCGTGATCCATCGCACCGATCTTGATACGCTCGACCCGGTGGCCAACCCGCATCCTGTGACCAACGACAACCTGGATGGGCCGGCGCTCGCCGGGCGGTTTGCCGATCCGGCGCTCGGCACCGGGAAGCTCATCCCCTATCACTTCCTGTTGCGTGCCGACACGCCACATTGGACGTTAGAGCAAATCTTGCCACTATCTCTCCGAGGTGCTCATGCGATCGGCTACAACTACCGAAGCATCGGGATCGCCGCAGTCGGCGACTTCCGCCGGTACGCGCCACCTCTCGATCAGTACGCCAAGCTCGTCAAGCTCGTGGCAGCACTCGTCGTCATCAACAAGGGTCTCATCGTCGCGGGGCACTCAGACCTTCCGGGTGCGGTGGGCGACTCCAAGAAGATCTGCCCCGGAGCTTATCTGCCGGTCTCGGTTCTTGCAGGTCAGGCGCTCGCCAGCCTGCCAACCAATTGGATGAAGTGGACGAACACCGAGGCACAAGGCTGGCTGGTTTCGGCCGGTGTGACGATCTAGGGCTCCCCGCCGCAATTGTGGCAGACGCGGGAACCTTTCTTTTTGGCCATGGCTTTCGACGTCGATTGTTTCGGGAGCTTCTTGAGATAGGCCGCAAACCCGTGGCAAGTCTCAAACGCTTTCTCTGCTTGCTCCAGAGTATTCATGCAGTGTGTGAGGGTCGCCTCGCGTCGCGCCACGAGCGTGAGCGCTGACCGGTACCCGCGCCAACGACCGACCTCGTACACGACTGCGAGTGATGCACCCAAAGCGAGAAGAGCGAGGAGCCAGGTTAAGCCCGACCCGCACAGCGTCCGGTGGGGGGAGGGAGTTCCGAAGCGCTGTGCGGGCGGGCAGCTCATGCTTTAGGCTTGAACCTTTGCTTGAGAAACGCGGCGGCGGTGCGATACGCAAGCGCAAGATCTGAAGCGGCTCGGGCGCCTTGCATGTCGGCATCCCCGAAACGATCCTCACGGATCTGAAATTGCCGATCGGCCTCATCGTTCAAGGCCTTGATCACAATATCGATCATGAGCGGCATCCTGTCCGTCATTTCTTGCCCTCGCGCGCTTTCTCGGCGTGCTGACGGTCGGCCTCCTCCTGCACCGCCCGCATGGCCTTGAGCATCTCGCCCGGGGCCATCTTGCGCGGGTCAAGGTGCACGAAAGGTTTGTCGCTAGGTTGGCGGCTTCCAGCGCTTGAGGACTTCTTCGACATAGATCGTCTCCTTCTTCTCCAGGTCAAAGATTGCTCGTTGGTCGTGCTGCTTGGCCATTTCGATCGCGCCCTCGCGCGTAGTCTCGACGTGCGACACATCGAGAAACCATGTTTTGATGCTCGCGTCGTACCAGGCGCCTACCCGCGCGTTCGGGTATTTCTCGAAGACGTCGGCCCGTTCGTCGATGTACGTCTGCAACACGTCTTCGTTGAATTCCTCGGCCGAGAACCGCCGCTCGTGACCTGGATGAATCGACACCACGAAGCCCCGCTCGGGGAACACGTCGCGCACGACGTCGTATGTGAATCCGGCGTCGCGGAGCGCTTTCTGGTGCAACTCGCTCGAAGATCTCCGCGACCGGGCCAGTCGATCGATCGTCGCGGCGGCTTGCTTGTCGGACTGTCGTCCGATCTCTTGCGCCCGCGCCCCCTCCGAGGGGGAGAACTGCCCGCGTTCGTCCCTTGGGTGCTTTTCTTCCTCGAACATGGGACGGCATCTTAGCACCTCTCCCTATCGTTAGCCCACCCCTTGAAGGGTTGCCGTGGAGAAGAACACGACCGGGAGCTTCAAGACGACCGTGGAGGGCTCCATCTTCTCCAAGGCCACGGTGGCGCGCACGAGGTTGGCCCACATGGCGTAGTGCGCGATGGCGGCGCCGTCTTTCAAAAAACCGTTTTGCGCCGGATCCGCGAACGCGATCATGTGCTCGGCGAGTGTTGGCGCATCGCTTCCGATGTCGTAACGCCCCTGGTACGTCTCGCCCTCGATCGAGATGGTAAACCCGGTCTTGCGGTAGGTGCCGTCTGGTCCTTTGGGAAACTCCAGCTTCTCCGCCCGCTTCAGCTCGGCGTCTGCCTCTGCGAAAGTCGTGAACACCTTCTCGGTGTTGACCTCGCCGCTCTCCGACCAGTCGAACCGGATCGCTGTCCCTTTCTCGGAGAGAGGCGCCGTCTCTGGCTTGGGGTCAGGATCTGGCTTCGTGGTGGGCGAGGGGCTCGGAAACGTCGCCGGCCCGATCATCTTCAAGGCCTTCGCGCGGTCCGCCTCACACATCCCGTGCGAGAAGTCGATGCTCTGGTAGAAGTTCACATCGAAGTAGTCAGTCATCGTGTCCGACCCGTCATAGTTGTATGCGCGGAGCAGGTTGTCGAGGGTCTTCAGTACCGCCCTCGCCTCTTCGTGGTAGTAGGGGATCTCGTGAGTCGGCTCGCCGCGACTCTCGGCCAAGAGCCGCTCGATGTTCCACACCGGCACCCCTGGTGCCGCTGTGACCGTGCCGTCAATCGAGGAGCCTCCCGCGAACCGTCGCGTTCGCACACTCACCTTGAGCCCCTTGGGCAGGGCACCCGCCTTGATCGCCTCTTTGATGTCGATGCGGAACCTCTTGGCGATCTCCGCGGTATCGAGGCGCTCGTACTTGCTGCCGTACTTTCGTTCCATCGTTGTTTCCTCCCTTTCGACATCACTCTAACACGCGGTCTGTACGCTGTCAACAAAAAGTGTTGACATAGGCGCCAGCATCTGTCACCGTATGATCGAGAGGAGCCCGAGATGCGGAGAATTCTCACAGAACCACAGCGCCACGTCGAGCAGACGAGCGGTCGAGGTGCGGGGCAAGACCTTGCCCTCAAAACGGCTGTAAGAGGCGCTAAACGCGAAGGAGACGATCATGAACCGAGGGAAGGATTACGTGCAAGTGCATCTCGCCGCCGACGAGCGTCAGCTCATCGACGAAGCGGCCAAGGCCGCCCGGCTACCGCGATCGACCTGGATGCGACTCGTCTGTCTGGAAGCGGCGCAAAAGGGCGCCAAGGTTAACATCGTGCGAGAAACATGATAGGAGGAGGCCATGGATGACAAGAGCAAAAAGCGACTCGTGATCACTGACGAGGATGTGAATCGGGGGATCCTCGACGCCCTGACCCAGAGCACGACCAAGCCCAAGAAACCGGTCAAGCGGTTCAAAGAGGGCGAAGGGATCGAAGAGGTCGTGGACGATTCGGCGCTCGAAGACTAGGACTAAAGCGACTCTTCGCGGGCCTCGGTCTCGATGCGAGGTCGGAAACGCTGCTGCATAGCGGCGCGGGATTTGAACTCGGCTACGCGCGCCTCATCGTGGATTTGCTCGGGCTTGTCCTTTCCACCTGACCACACGAGCTTGGGACCCCCGCGCACGCGGGTATCGAACAAAGCAAAGTCATCGGCAGCGCGGGAGATCCTCTCGAAATTGCCAGGGATGCGCTCGTACGACTTGGTCACGATTTCAGGCGGTACCCATCGACCCGTCGCCTCCGCGCGCTCCTTCATGCGGCCCATGCCCTCTTCATAGTTGAGGTCGGCCATCTTCACGGAGACGCGATAGCCTTGCGCGTGGAGCTTGTCGATCAGGCCTAGATAGGTGTTCGGGTTGAACCCGGTACCGTCGACCAAGAGGTGTTTGCCTTCCTCGATCGCGCGCTCGCGGATCTGCTTGGCCACATAGGACGACTCCTCGTGTGACATCTTCGCCGAATTTCGCGCGCTCTGCTTTAGGCCTTCGCGGTACTCGGGCAGCTTGTCTTTGACATCGTCCGGGTTGATGACCACGAAGTCTTCACGGTTCAACCCCGCGACCATCGACGACTTGCCCGAGGCCGGGGCGCCCATCATGAGAATGGCCACCTTCTGTTCGTCGGGCTCGGGCTGGCGCACGTTCTCGAACGCGGGCTCGATGATCTCCAAGCGATGGAACGTGGCACGCTCTTCCGATGGCACCCCTCCCTTGTCGGGGTGATCTGAAAAGTGCGCGTGCCAGGTCTCGTCGGGGAAACCGGGGACCTTGTCGATCCACTTACGCCCCGGAGTGATCCGGACGTGGCCCTCTTCGTCGAGGTCTTTGCCAGAGACCCGGAAGCGGCGCAAGCGTGCTAGCTGTTCGACGTCCGCGGCTTGGCGATCTCGCTCAAGCTCACGCGCTACGCCGACCGCGCCGGCCCCCGCAAACAGACCGCCTTCACCGCGTGGGTGCAATTCTTCTCGCCAGTCGACCATGGTGACTGACTACCACAACCCTCATTCTTCGGGAAGACTCTCGCGAACCTCGCCGAGGGCGCGATAGTCATCCTCGGTCGCAAAAACACAGTAAGCCGGGCCGGCGTGGTATGTCTCGGCGGTCATGTACCGGATCCGCTCGGCGCCACCGGCACCCTTGAACCAAACCTTGACCCAGTCCTTGGTGTCGGTTTGCAACGCGGCACACCGGTTGAATTCACCGGCCGCGATTCGGCGCTCCTCTTCCAAGCGCCTGGCTTTAACCGCCTCGTGCTTCTCCTTGCAGCGGTTCGCGACGTGCCAGGCCTTCCATTCTTTCCCGGGCTCGCCTTTGTAGCATTCAGAGCACAGCGCGGTTGAAGGGCAGTGTCCGTACGGGCAGCGTCGCTTGCGCGCCCCGGCTTTGCCGCAGTGGTCACAGCACAATCGCCCGTTCATCGTGTAACTGAAACCCATGGCTTTCTCCTTTACGCCGCCAGCGCGTGGCGTTTATCGAACTCGCGCTCTTTCTCAGCGCAGTGGTCGCACCAGAACTCACCGGTCCAAGGGCTCCGCTCCCCGGTCCGGGAGCCGCAGAGGCATTTGCCGTCGTGCGGCCGGCAACGGCGGAGGTGACTCGCCAAACGGAGAAGCTCAAAACTCATGTCCCGTTTCTTCATCTCGCGTCTCCTTCCCACGTTCCTAGGGTCTCATTCTATGGTACGTTTGTCAAGATAATGCGACACGGAAATCGACCGCACGAACCTTTTTCGTGCGCTATTTTGTTGACAGACGTACGATAGAATGGCAATCTATGTGTGAAAGGAGCGAGAAATGAGAACGTCACTGTCAGTCAAAAAACTCAGCGATATCGAGCCCATGTGGCCAGGCTTCCGAGCACTCTGGGCCTCCCTGAAAGCCTCTTGCGGCACCTCTCAGAGGTGCCCGAAATCACTCACTTTTACGGATGAGCCTTCTCCGATGTACCCGAACGATTACGATTGCGCGCGGCGCTTCGCGATCGACCTTGCCACCAACGAGGTGCTCAACTCGGTGCACGTCAGTTGCGGGGAATGGGCCATGGCGAACCGCGGCCAGGAACGCGGCATCGATGACATCCCGGCCGGGACGGCGGTCGTCTCTTGCACCTGGAACGATTACTACCGGAGCTTCTCGATGACGGTCGAGGTTGCCCCTGGCGGCCTCAAGAAGCTGCTCACGGCCTGAAAGGAGAAAGAGATGACCTTGCAAGAACAGATTGACCGCTGCGACTTGAAGATGCCGATCAGCAAGGCGCGAGCGAAAGAGATGTGCGCAAACGTAGGCAAGCGCCTACCTGCCCGAGGGCGCATCCTGGTGTTCGCGACGCCGCGGCCTTGGTGCCCGCGCGAGGTCGAATGCCTCTACAAGACCCACAACGATGACTGGGTGCTCGCCACCCTGACATTGGAGGTAACATGAAAGGCTTGATCCTTGAGGTGTACAAAACGAAATTGCTCGCGCGGTGTGCCAACGGCGGGATCTCCGAGCGTTGCGATTACGTCACGATCACGGGGCCGGGGATCCCGGAAATCTTCGAGCCCGGTCCGGAACGGCCCGAGGTGCGCTTGGTGACACGCACCATCTGCGGAGAGCCCTACTGTCACGCCGAGCCCGTGGAGCCGCCGGCAGAGGGTCGCACACCCTACATGGCGGGAGGCGCCTACGTGCACACCAGCGACAGCCGCTTCACCCGGCTTTGCAGGTACCCGATCGCGCTCCACGACCGGACCGATACCTGGGCCGACCACGAGATACTGTCTCGCTGAATTCTCTTGACAGACGTACGAGAGAATGAGACACTACAATCGAAAGGAGACCCCATGAAACTCACACATTGGCCGAACCGTCTCGGTTTCGATCTCTGCTTTGAACACGACACCCCCGCCGGCACAGGCGCCGACGAGAAGCTTGTCGAGGTCTGGGACAAAGGCAAGGCGACCGGCCTTCGCACCTTCTACAAGGGCGAGGCCGAGAAGTGGCTGGAGGTCTCAATCCCCTTCGAGAAAGTGCGCGACGGCGATGGGAGCCTCTTCCGGACGCTGTTCTTCTTGACCGACAAGTACGGCGCATCGTGTTGGGGCTCGTGAAATTCGACCTTTTTACGCTGCGCACCTCGTTTTTCTTGACAAACACGTGAGAGAATGCGACACTACGATCGAAAGGAGGGCGTGATGATCCCGAAAACCCCAGAAGCGTTTGCTGTGTTCGTGCACGGGACACAGCGATACGGAGGTGACCGACCATACCGGGTGCACCTCGAAGCCGTGGCCAAGGTCGTGCGTGACTTCGCCGGGCTCTTCAGCCCTGACGAATCGAGGGATCTGGAAGCTGCCGCCTGGCTGCACGATACCCTTGAAGACACGATGACCACCCCAGAACAGCTTGAAGCCGCCTTTGGGCCTGCTGTGACCGCCCTGGTCAAAGCGGTGACCAACGACCCCTGGCTCCGCGGAGACGCGCTGCACGCCAAGATGTACGGCCAGATCCGAGCCGCTGGACGCCTCGCGGTAGCCCTGAAACTGGCAGACCGTATTGCCAACGGGGCCGAGTCTCGAAAACCCGGCCAAGAGGCTTTCCTGACCCGCTACCGCAAAGGGTTTGAGATGTTTCGCGGCACCGCCTACTGTGCCGGAGAGCTGGATCCGATGTGGGATCGCCTCCGCGACACGGTTTTCAGCGCCTAGAGATCTTGACCTCGGGGACCTGCCAAGCCTGCCATCCGGGGATCCCGGGATCGCGCTGGAGCGAGGCGGTGAGCGCCAAGAGCGCATCGACGTCCGGCTTGAGAAACTGTGCCGGGATCTTCGTCGGGTCGGTGACCTGTCCCGTCCACACCATCCGCACCGAGCCCTTGTCAGGTGGCGGCGGGGCGGACACCTCGATCTGGGTCGCGAGCGCCTGTACCTGCGTCGTGTTGCCGGCTTGGACCGCCTGTTGCATAGCTGCGAGCGCTTGTTGCTTCTCCGCCTCCAGGCGAGCGCGGTACTCGCCCACCTTCAGCCTCAGGATGTTGATCCCCTGCGTCAACAGTTGAAGCACCGGCCGGAATTCGGCCTCGATGTCGCCAGTGACCTTCTTGAGCGGCGCCGTCCAGCTCTTGCGCTTCTTCTCTAGCTCGTCGTGGCGCTTGGCCAAGGTGTTCGCCGCGTTCATAGCCCATTGCTCGTGATCAGGCGTGGTGAGCGCCGCCTCGCGCAACATCCCTAGCGTCGCCTCGGCTTCCTCTTTCGCTTCGTTCGTGAACGCCATCACGAGCGGCATCTTAGGGATGTCGAGGTCGGTCGAGGGGGCAGGCACAGGCATCGCCGGAGCTGCCACGACCTCGGGCGCGGTGGTCTTCTTAGGCCGTCCCCGCTTTTTCGGGGCGGTCACGGGCTCTTGGTCCCGCTCCGCGTCGTGCTTCTCGCACAGGCCAACCGCAACCCCCGGCACGAGCGTCCCCGCACCGTACACGATCGCCGATAGCGCGGTACAGCTTTCCTGGCCGCACGTCTCCGCCGACAACACCTCGACAGGCTTGAGCTTCAAAGTCATGACTTCCTCCTAGTCACAGATCTTGTATTGCGTGTGATCGCGCGACCCGCGCTTGATCACTTCGAGCCAAACACTTCCGAGCCATCGATAGGCCGAGCGACGAGTCAGCCCGACGTGCGCCATGATCTCGGGCACCGTGCGCCAGCCTCGTTTTAGGTACGCACGAAAGCGCGAAACTTGTTTAGTGTTTTTTTGCCGCATGCGCCCTCCTCATCCCTTGCAAGCGCCGTATTCGTACCATCTTTTTTCGATAACCGGCCGTACGCCACAGCCTCAAACGCGCAAGCCGCAACTTCTTGCGCCACTGTTTTCCGCAAGCGCGTTTTCGGCGACGACGATTCGTCGGTATTGCCCACCACGCCAACAAGCCGGCCCGGTGTGCTTCCCGGTATTTTGGTTGATTGACTTTCAACCGGTATTGTCGTGTGCGATGAGCACGCTTCATTTTTGCGCGGTACGCCGCGCTAGCCCACCTCTGTTTTGAGAGTACCGACAGCTTTTTTCGATGCTTCACAGTGCGCATCGCTTGTAGATGCTTCTTTTTGAAGCCCGGCTTTTTCCACATTGCTCGCGAATTGCGGGCCACGAGTTGACGTAAGTGGCGGCTTTTCCACGCGCGCCGTATCTGGCTCACTCGTTGTTTTCTGGTCTTCGGATGCTTCCACGTTGCGCGCATTCGTCGCGAAATCTTTTTACACTCGGCCGACGACAAGCGCCTACCTCGCGTCGGTGCACACGTATCGATTGCAATGTTGTAGCGATGATGCGGCGGCTGTTTTGCGATCTCCACCGCCTCTAGCCGCCGCAGATCGAGAGGGTTTTCTATACGCCGCACGACCTCAAACGCAAACGCCTGCGCACCGTGACGGTTCCACGCTCTTTGTAAGTATCTGTTGTTGTGCCGGTTGGCCCGCAAATCGGCACGATGTCGAGACCATCGCGCAAACAGATTTAACGCGCTACCGACATAGACCTTGCCGTTTTTGAGGTTACGAATTCGATAAATTGCGTGAAACCGAGTCATCGATCGACAGCTCCGTATTTTGCCAATCCTATAGCATCGATGACGTTGTGACGCAAACGCGAACACACCCCGCAGTGCTCAAGAACTTCCGTTTCGTCTGGCGTCATAGCCATCAATATTCGTCGGTTGTGCACATCCTTGGGTACACCTCCTTTCCACGCATGAGGGCGGACTAGTCGCTGATCGGCATCCAACGTGAATGCGACGAGGGCACCCACGGTGATGGTCTCATCGATCAAGTCATTGGGGTCTCCTCGCCAATGACGCTCGCGGTACACTTGCGGTACCTCGATCACTACCCGTATCCCGCGCGTCGCCGTTTCGAGGCACATGCCGCGGAGCTTTTTCAACAGCCCTGTCTGGGTTTCGTCGTGCACGAGCCCGCACCGCACGAGCCCGCGCTCATCCGCGGTCGCCCAACCGACCAAGCGCTTGCCCGGATCGAACGCCATCACGCTCATTTTTTCACCCCTCCATCATCCCACGGTATCAAGCGCCCGGCCGCATTCTTCAAGCGCTTCGCCTTTTTCGACCACCGCAGCATCGCGGTCGCGCTCGCTCGCGCCGGTACGTCGGGCGTCCACACCTCTTGTGATCTCGCCATGACATCCTCTAGCTCGTGTGCTGCCTCGTGCACACGATCGAGCGGGGTCTCTATGATCAGCTCATCATGAACAAACACGAGCGGCCGGCTACCATATAGCCCCGACTGCGGGTCGACATGACAACGGCGTGACACCTCAAACAGAGCGGTTTTGCTTGCATCCGACGCCGGGCCTTGGAACTGAATGTTGGCGAGCTGTGTGTATCGACAGCCACCGCGCCACCGGCCGCTTCGCTTGAGTTGAGCGGTGACCTTCCCGCCATCCGGCACCATAGCCGACACCCACGCAAAAAACGGCGGCGCCTCCGGGTACTGTTGTAGAAACTCCCCCTTCACTGACGTCGCTTCGGCATCGGTGAGATTCACCCCGTACCCTCGCGCGTACGTGCGAAACTTTCGCGCGCCCATGCCACCCGGGAAACCGAAATTGCATTGACCGATCACTACCGGTACACCGCGATCACGCACGAGCACGAACGACGCGGGTACCGACAGACACACCACCGTCCCTGTGTAGCGAACACGACGAGTTGTCAAAGCGCCCCCACGCGAGTAGCTGTGATCTCCGACAGACACTCGATAGCAGGCTTTTCGTCTGCCCGCGGAGGGCGCGCAAGTCAACCGAGCCTTACGCCCCGTCACAGAGGCAACGGCTTGAACGACATCAGCGTTTTGTCGGCCTGTCGAGCAATATGCGAAGCGGTGTCTCGACACCGCGCTCGCGTCCCAGTGAGGCAGCTCGTCGAGGATCGTCTCACGTAAATTGCAAGGGAGAGTCACCCACGCCCAGGGGATTGTTTTGTCGCTGTTGAGCCATTGACGCACGCGAGCGGACAGCGGGGCGCGGAGCACAAATGTCGTCACGCGCCCTTGTCGCCCCTCGGCCCAATCTCCGAAAAACGGCGCAAGCAGCCGCCGCATCCGTGCAATCTTGTGCGCCTTTGTAAACCCGAAGCGGATTTGCCGGTGCTGATAGCTCCCGTCTGCCTGGGTAGCGACCGCCAAACGCAGAGTCGTGAGATCGGTGACCCCGTCCGGATGCTGCCCGTTCGCCAGTGTTCCCGCGTTCCCCCACATGCGCACGAGCGACAGTCTCTCGGGGGTCGTCACATACGGCGCACCTTGCCCGTTGAAGCCGAGCATCCGATGATCACTGGTAACCCGGAGGTCGATCCCTTCATTTTTTAGATGGATAAGGCGTTGCCCCGGGGCCTTGCGTCGTGTAAGCGCTAGCGGTCTTTCCCACACGATCACGCTGTGCCCCGCGGTTTGCGGGTATGCGGCTGCGACCTCGTCACCGAGCACCAGATCCGCGATACGAACCCATCCACGACGGCTTGTCAGGATCTCTGTGTCGGGATGAAAGCACGCCTTTGCTCTTTGTCGAGCTGTTTTGAAAATCTCATCATCTGCCGCTTTGCGCCTGAGCCCCTCGGTGTATGTGACCCCGAGACGGTTCGCGGCAAAGTGAGAATGCGGGTCGAAGTCTGGATCCTTGCGGAAGCTCTCGGCCAACGTCGACCACCCGACGAGATCGACACAGGCTTGCGCCCACGTGCGCATCTCCTGCGCATCGAAGTCGCACGCGATGAGCGCGCAACCCTCACGCGGCACGAAACACTCACGCACTCCACCGGCCCGGGGTTGATTGGTTAGGTTCGGCGAGAACGAAGAGATCCGCCCGGTGTCTGCCCCGAGCACATCGAACCCGCAATGGATCGGTCCGATCGTGCCTTCAAAGAGCTTCTGCACGAACGTCGAGCCGGCTTTCTCCAGCCCTTTGTATTCGGCCAAGGTATTGAGAACGGCATCGTCGCATTCTTCGAGTACCTCGGCCCCGGTCTGCACCGCGCCCTTGTCCGTGCGAGGCGGGTCTCCGGGGTAGTGCTTCAACACTCGCTCGCGGATCGCCTTGGTGTTCGTTGCGCCGTTAGGCCGCATGAGGTTCTCACGACGTAGCACACCCGCAAGCTCGGCGAGACGGGTGTTGATGCTGTGACTCAGCGCTTGCACTCGCACGGGGTCTGTGCGGATCCCCCACGCGGATGCGAGCTGTAGCGCGAGGTCGGCTCGCGCCTGTCGATGACCGTCGACCAGCGCATAGCCGATCTTCGTGGCGCGCTCTTCCTGGTCATGCCAGAGAGGTAGCAGTATTGATGCGTCGGTGGTCGAGTAATCCCGCGCACCCGCGGGCCACTGGTCGATCGGCAGATCGTCGAGCGCGTCAAACGACGTTCGCCACGTCGACTTCTCCAAATCAATATTGAGCCGCGCTTTGACGATGGCCGCGAGCGAGTATCCGCGCGACTCTTTGTGGAAGCCGTGGCGGTCGGTTGCGATGTCGACGAGCTTCTCGCGGATCAGCACATCTTCAACGTGACCCGCCGCGTAGGCTTGCCACCACAAAGGCGCCAGCTCGGGGAACGTGCGCATGCAACACCGCGCATCGTACGCGACGAAAGCGCCGACGATAGTCGCTTGCCCTTCGATCGCCGCGCCCAAGATTGCCCGAAGACGCTCGAACGCATCTTGACGACGCACGACTCCCGCATCGCCACCGAGCGCCCACGACAGACACACAACCTTGGGAGCCATCTCACCCTGGCCAAACTTGAAGGTCTCTGTGTCGATCCCAACGATTTCCATGACACCCTATTTTGAAAGGCCCGTCTCTCCGGGCTGTCAAGCCTATTCCCGCGCTGCGTTGGCTTTCACGCAGTAGCACGCGGGAGGTCTAGAACGGAACCCGCTGCCCGCCCGGAGGCGGGAAACCGGCCGGTGGGCCGAAGCCCTGCGGCGCGGCTTGCGGAGCCCCGAACCCTGCGGGTTGACCGAACCCTTGGGGTGCCGCGGGCTGTTGCGGGTAGCCTTGCGGCGCCATCGGCGGAGGCGGGAACCCCTGCGGTGCCGCGGGCTGTTGCGGGTAGCCTTGCGGCGCACCGAAATTCTGGGCCGGCTGATTGAGCTGTTCCTTCGGCGTGAGCGAGATGCCAAGCGTCTGCACTAGCTCGGCCGCGCGCTGCGTCCACGTCGAATCAACCGGTCCCCAATTCACGGCCGTGAAGTCAGTGTTGGATCTCGTCTTCTTGTTGTAGGCCTCGGCCATGATGAGTCGACCCTGACAAGGCTGTTGTGGCGACGTCGCCATGTTGCAGCCTTGCTCGTTGATCTGCTCCGGCTTGCACTGCATGAGTGCGACGAAGAAGGCTTTGATGTTGCCCGCCGCGCTCGGGTGCCAGCTAGACGCACACCACGAGACCTTCGAGCCCGCCGGCTGCGAAGGGTTGGTCGAGTAGAGCACGAAAAACTCGGTGATGAATTGTTCGCCTCGCTTGATCGCGTTGAGATGAGTCTTGAGAAAGTCGACCATCAAAACGAATTTCCCGGGTTGGATCCAGTTGCCGCCCTTAGTCATCTGTGCGTTTTCGATTCCTTGAAACATAGTCTACTCCTTTGGTCTCTAGTCACGGACGCGCGACATGCGCGCCATTCTCTATTTCACATGTGCCCATGTATCGCGACGACAGATGCTGCTTATCGTGCTCTGTGTCACCCCAAAACGGTGCGCGAGCCTTTTTTGCGATACACCCTGTGCACGCAAGCTCCGCATGCGCCGAACGTCTCTAATCGTGAGCTTGTGTTGGGGATGGTTTTCGCCTCTGAGATCTGGCAACGTACCGTGCAATATCCGATGTCGCATGTTTTCCTCCCGTGTCGCCCATACCAGATTTGACAACCGGTTATTGTTTCGTGATCCGTCTAAATGCGCCGCTTCACGTTCGCGGTCCCATCCGCGAAACGCGGCTAATACCAAACGATGCACAAAGCACGTACGCCTTTGTGATCCGTAGTAGAGCCACACCACGCGATAGCCTAGTCGATGGCTTCCTTGCTTCAACTCTTTCGGGCTTCCACGATGAAAGGAGCGAACACGCCCATCAACACTTGCCTCGTATCCTCGCACTCCCGGTATTTTTTTCCACATCACCGTGTCATACCATCTAGTCTATGTTTCGTCGATGTCGAACGTGGTATCACAGTATAAAAGCCGCTGTGCGCCGCCGAGCGTCTCCTTCAGATACCGTGCGTCGCGTACCGCTTGCGCCAGCGCCGCGCGAAATTCGTCGGTGTGCTGGTACACCCACGCCTCGACCTCGTCCGCTGTCTGCCCTTGGCGATGCGTGCGCCCGAGCATTTGCTCCCACATTTTGCCCGAGGTTGGCGGACACGTCACGAGGTTGCGAGACCACTGCACGAGATTCTTGCCGGTGGAGTGCGCGGCGATCGAGGCCACACACGGACCGGTCGCGTCGAGAATGTCGTGTGAGGCCTTCTCGCCGCCGCCAAAGTAGGGCACGCCCGCTACCTGTGCCAGGCGCTCGCCGAAGACGATGTGCTCGACCCACGCGATCCCGCCACCGTTCTCGGTGTCGCGAAGCCAACGAGCCGCATCCTGCAACAGGTATTCCGATTCCCACACCGCGACGGTGTTAGGCTCGAACGTGTCTTTGACGTCGCGCCAGTCCGTGAACGCCTTGAGCGGCACCGGGTTTTGTGCGCACTCCATCCAAACCTGCAACGGTGTGTCGAGCCCGCGTTTGTTGTGTTTGAGCACCTCGCGCACGTGCTGATTCCACGCCCGCCGCGCATCGAACCAATCGCGCGGAGGCGGCGGATCCCACCGGTACCACATGCCGAGCGCTAACTCTCTCGCGTGCCGCCACACCTCGACAGCTTCGACGATCGCGTCGCCGTTCGGTGTCTCCCAGTCACGCCGGAGCTTCGCGATCATCGCGTGAATGTGGGGCGGGGCGTTGATCTCGCGACGATGGATCCGCAACGACGTGCCAAGCTCGCCGTCCCTGGTCGCGACGATGCCCGGGGTCTCAGACAAGCGCCGCCGGAAGCCGTGCCGCACGGTCTCGCCCTGCTCACAGAACAACGCGAGCGCGCCCGGGGGCATGCGCTTGTCATCAGGCACATCCTCGTCTAGCGCTCGCGCCCAATCCTGTAGCTCGCGCCAATTGGTCGGCAATGGGCTCGCGTTTTTCAGACACCAGTAGAGGATCTCCGCGTACGCCAGGATTGATCGATTCGTCACCGTTCCCGAGACCGCCAAAAACTTCGTCTCCGGGTGCGCGTTCATGTAGCGGCGGATCCTCTTCGTTCGACCGCTCGTGGCGCCCGAAAGGTTGTGGCACTCGTCCGCGAGGATGAGATCGGGCTGATAGGTATCGAGCATCTTGGCGTTCTTCTCCAGACTGACCGCCGTGTAACTCTCGACTCGGAGCATCGGATGCAGCCGCCAATGCTTTCGCATCTGCGGGAGCACCTTGCGGAGGGTCTGATCGCGCACGCTCGCGGGCACGAGCAAAAGAGGGCGCTGTGCTCTCAGCACCACCGGCGCCAAGAGGGTGATCAGGGTCTTGCCCACACCGACCGCTTGCGGACCAAACAGCCCGCCATGATCGACGATGTCTCGCAATGCTGCCGCCTGATTCGGCTTCAGCTCCATCGTTCCGCCCGGCCGGCGAAGATGTTGGGTTAGAAGGATCCGCAACTCCTCCAGTTGCGGATCCTTCTCCCAGTCACGGCGTGGCAACGCCGCGATCCGTCGAAACTCCGACGAGCGCACAACGCCCGACTCTCGGATGAGCTTGCCCATCTTGCTGTTGACAGGGATGGCGTACCCGATCGCGTCCGCGATCATGGCGTCCATACCAAGCAGCGGGTCTTGCGACATCGTCAACACCTATCGGATCCCACGAATGACCACATCCGCACGAGCCATGAGCACTTCCATCACCGCCCTCGCCTCCATCGTGGTCGAGTCGAGGATCATGGTGCCGGTCGGTCGGGTGCGCGAGATCCAGTCATCGAACGCCCGCGCCAGAAACGCCGAACCCGGCGCCCCGTGCGTGTTGTACGAGATCGCGCTCCAATGCCCGACCTGATATTGCTGCTCCAGCCACTGACAGATCGGCTTGAGCGCGTCGATGAGCTGCGTCCCTTGCTCGCCCTTGGCCTTGAGACAGTCGACCAGCACGATGAAGCCTGACAGGGGTTGATCTCCTCGTGCCGGGATTGAGGCCGGCATCGGTGTGCCGGGCACGAGCACGACCTGACCCATCGGTCCGGGCTGTGTCGAGGCCACCGCACCGCTTGGGAGCACATGTGTCTGCGGCACCGCGGCCCGAATAGCCGCCGGCTGCGCCGCACTTGCTGCGGGGACGTTGTCCCACTGCGTGACCGGTGTCGAAGGCGCGGCAGGCGGCGGGGGCGCGACCGGCTCGGGCTGCTTTGGCGGGGGGATATAGGCGGCGGGGGCCGGCGGAGGTGTAGCCGCCGCGACCGGAGCAAACAGCGCGCCCTGTGCGGCAATCTGAGGCGGCGGTGCCACAGGGGCGGCTACCCTGGTCGCGCCCTCTGGCGGGTTGACCGTGCCAGGGGTCGGCAGGCCCGCGGGGTATTGCGGGGGCGGTGCCGCCGGGGGTGGGGTCGGCATGCCAGAACGAAGGTCATCCAAAAGTCCCATGGTATCCTCCTTAGCAGGGGCCGGCGAAGGGCCGGGGTTATAGAACATTGTGGCACTCGGTGTCAATATGTTTTCGGTGTTGGGTAGCGAAGCCGCCGCGACCATCATCCCTAGGCGCCGCCCGTGGTCGATAGGGCAGATGTCCCGGAAGGGACACCCCGAATACTCGTCGCACGCCAAAGGGTTGTGCGGGAGCGCTTCAGGTCGAGTGCCGGCAGTCTTGGCCGCGATCATTTCCTTGCAGTCTGCAAGTACCGCGAGCCAGCCTGGCTCTAAATCGGCAGGGGTTAAACGGCGTGTCACCTTACGCGCGCCGCACGGAACCCGCGGGCGCTCTTTGCCTTTCGCGCCGTAGTAGACCCATGACCAATCAATCTCGGGCGCGGGGTGCATCGATAGCGCGACCGCACAGTAGATCACGCTCTGCGGGTCTGTGAGCGCGTCAGCGGGCTCTTTAGCGTACTTCAATGACTTCACGAACTTGTGATCGAGCACTTGCCAGATCCGATCCCGGGTGTTCACGAGATCGATCACCCCGTTCAGCACGAACCCTTGCGCCATCCGAGCTTGGATCTTGTGCTCCAGCAACAGACCGGGGCCAGGCGCTGGCAAGAAGCCGCGCTCGATCCCCTGCAACGCTGTCCGCCCGAGGTCATCGTTTGGCGGTGGCGTGCCTTTGCCGAGGTAGTTTTGCAGGATTGCATGCCCGTCGATCCCGAATTGCTGATCGGGTGTCGAGGGCGTCTTGAACCCGAGGATGTACTGATAGCCCCACAGCCGAAAACAGCGTCGCTTGGTCGTCACCTGTGACGGCGAGATCCAGATCTCGTTGCTCATGACAACGCCAGCGGCATAGTCCACCCGGCCTTGAGCCTCTTGACCGCCAGATCAAATGTCTTCGGGTTGACCTCGGCGCCGATAGCTCTCCGCCCTTCGATCGCCGCCGCGAGTAGCGTTGTCCCGCTGCCCGCAAACGGATCGATGATGAGATCGTCTTTCAGTGTGTAGTCACGGATCAGCGCACGCACACCGTCAATCGCTTTGACACCCGCGAGACCTGATCGCTCATCACACGACCGAGCGGACCGGGCGTGGTACACGCCCGGACGTGACCCCGTACGCCCCTCGTCGAGTCGCCGTCGAGGTCGTGCGATCATCAGGTACTCGGCCGCGCACGTAGGCCCGTCACCGGACATCCGCGGAGGCGGAAGGTCTGGTAGCCATACCACCGGAGCGAACGTGTACCAGTGCGTGCCCCATGCCTCTTCGTGCATCCGATGCCCGACATGGTCACTCCACACAATAGCCCAGTGCCTCACGCGCTCTCGCCAAGCGTTTGCGATTTCGACCGCGCCTTCGGCAGAGAGCGCATCGTACAGTATTGTCGGAGTACGGATGGACGACCCTGTCCGCTGACCTTTGTGAGTGCGGTCACTGTACGGCGGATCTGTGATGAGCGCCTCGGCGGTCGCCACGTCCGCGAGCGCCTCTTGCCATCTCCCCTCGCGCAACTCGATCGCGCCCTCTTTTGATTTCCACGTCCTCATGTGATCTCCTCATAGAACCGCACGACCTCCGGTGCCGCGCGAATCGTATCCGCGTCCCACGCTCGGAGCACGAGCCCCGACAATGACTTCACGCGCGAAAGCGCGACGTAGGCTTGCCCGTGAGTGAAGCACCCCGAGAGGTCGGTCTCGATAGCGTCTAGCGTGAGCCCCTGACACTTGTGGATCGTGCTCGCCCACGCAGTCTTGAGCGGGTATTGCGTAAGCCCCGCGAGCCGGCGAGTAACCAGCTCATCCCCATCGAGCACTTGCTCGTTCTTTTCCCACGTGTGCTTCCCGACGACGACTGTGTTGCCGTTGGCAAGCTCCACGGTCACGGTACCGGGCTCGATGCTTTTGATGATCCCCATCGACCCGTTCACGTACTGCCCCATCTCGGAGTCGTTGACGAGCACCATGACCTGTGCGCCCTCTTTGAGTAGCAACACCTCGTCAGCCGGAGCTTCGCGCTTGAGCGCTTCGCCCCAACCGGGCGATCCGTCCATCTCTGCGACCGACTCACGATACGGACCGGGAAGCGCCGCAAGTCGGGTGTGGTTCTCGGCCGCGACGTCACGTCGAAACGGGAACAGTACCATCGGCTCGATGTTCAAGTCAGGTCGCGTGTCCTTGGCCGCATTCAACGCCTCACGCGCTTCCTCGGTCACCTTTCCGCGCCGCAAGTCGTTGAGGATCCGCTTGAACTGATCGTCGCTCTGTCGCCAGTTTTTCGTCAGCTCCAGGTTCTCGAAGTCGTCCCAGATCTTCGATTGGAAGCAAAAGGGTCGCACGAGGTCGGGGTATGTGCTCGCGTCCATTTGTGTGACCACGGGCGGGAGCTGGAAGAAGTCGCCCACGCACACGAGCTGCACACCGCCAAACGGCTCGTCGAGATCGCGCACGCCGCGCAAGACCTTGTCGATCAGCTCGATCTGATCGCGTCGTAGCATCGAGACCTCATCGATGACGATCGTATCGATGCCTTGGAGGGTGCCCCACCGGTCTCGTTCGCGCCATCCACCGAATTGCCGGCGGCGCCATTGCGTCACGACACCCGGAGCCAGCTCGGGGCGCGCGGTGTGACCGATGCCCGTGCGCCGATGCACCGTCTCGCCACCCAAATTGAGCGCGGCGACACCCGTGGTCGCCGTGATCGCGACCCGGCGGTTGGTCTCTTCCATCCAGCGCTTGATCGTGTAGGTCTTCCCGGTGCCGCCCGCGCCCGTCAAGAAGACGTTTCCCCCGGCTTCAAGTCGCTCGATCACAGTCTCTTGGTCTTCTAGTCTTCGCATGCCGTCGCCTCCTCCTGACGATCTGGCACTCTATGTCATAATGTCATGGTATCGTCAACGACTCAACAGGGTTGCGCGTTTATCGTTGGCCGGGTGTTGATGTCGAGCGCCACATCATCGCTGCCAGGCTCACGATCGTCGGCGCCGACCGCCTCAAGGATCGTTTCCTTGTCGCCAATGTT
>Ga0315297_10000206_pt1 | contig 32368 bp, 24 predicted proteins | sample YL17G15_0_MG_FD_203628 | JGI IMG/M metagenome (GOLD analysis project Ga0315297, IMG submission 203628) | Sediment microbial communities from Yellowstone Lake, YNP, Wyoming, USA - YL17G15_0 | ecosystem: Environmental > Aquatic > Freshwater > Lake > Sediment | place: USA: Wyoming | collected...
GCTTCTTTTCCTATACACTAATAGTCCTTTATGAAGAGCTTTCTTTCTCAGACCAGCAGGGAAGTCATCAGTCTCGAAAATAGGCTCGATATTGAAACCAGAAACATATTTATAATAATCCTTTTTAGGAATCAGGAACCTGCCGTTCTTCTCAACCCAATCATAAAGCGTTGTCCCAGGATAAGGTATGAGGTTGTAGAAGTTGACATAGACGCAGGGAAGGCTCTTGGCAAAGCGGATAGTCTCCAAGGATTTAGCATAGTCTTCTCCCGGGTGGCCTATTATGAAACAGGCACTACATGGAATTCCTGCACGATTGATTATTTCAGCTGCTTTTTTTACAGACTCAATTCTTAGGTTTTTCCCAATTCTCAGCAAAGTTTCATCATGGGCGCTCTCTGCTCCGAGCGCAATGAAGAGACAGCCTGCTCTTTTCAGTGTGCGTATCATCTCAGGCGTTATCCTGTCAGCTCTTAAACCGTTATAGAATTCTAATTTTATTTTTAGGCGTTTTTTGATTATCCTGTCACATATGTCCATGACCCTCACTATGCTGAGGTTGAAACAGTCATCAAGCACATCGAAATGATCATAGCCCATGGCAAGGTAATGCTCTATCTCCTTCATCACCTGCTCAGAAGACTTAGGCCTGAAACTCCTCCCAAAGCTCAGCTTCACAGAACAGAAATTGCAGTTAAAGGGGCAACCTCTTGATGTGGCCAACGGAAGTTTCTTCTCACTATAGTAGCTATAGGCTGGCAGCCGGAATATGGTGAAATCGGGTATGGGCAGTATGTTGATGTCCTTGATCAGCTCCCTGGGGGCATTGGTAATAATCTTCTTGCCTTTCCTCCATATCAAACCATTAATTTTTGCAAGCTCTGGTTTTTTTGTTTTCAATTCATTAATAAGCTCAAGCAGGGTGATCTCACCTTCGCCAAAGGCTGCGAGGTCAGCAGGAGTATTCCTAAGCACCTCATCAAAGGTAGCTGAAACATGAGGGCCGCCGACCACAACAGGCGTGTCGGTTATTTTCTTGATTCTTCTTATTAGGTCTGTGAAAAAAACATAGTTAAAGCTCAAGGCTTGCACTCCAATAAGGTCTGGCTTGAAATCCTTGATGAGTTGGCTGATTTTGGAGTGAGAATCTGCAGATGATGAATCTCTGACAGATGAATCTGAATCAACACCTGTTTCAACACCCTCGTCAAAAGCCTTAACTTCTATATGGTGCTCTTTCAAGAATGCAGAAAGGCAGGCAATGCCCAGCGGAGGATGCTTGGGAATGTTCTTTTCAGTACCAATAAAGCTCTTGGTCCTCGGGATGAAAAAAAGCATTCTCATTTTCGCACTCATCTTGGCACTCACTTTTGAACAAGCGATTACCCAGACGATAAAATAGCTTGTGTTTAAAAAAGTTTAGATTATTCTGAGGAGGACATTCATAAGTTTTATAAAACGATAATGCTCAACTTGAGTGGCAGTTGGCCCTAGGGCTATTGTACGAAAAGATGCGGGGGTAAACCTAAAGTTAGGGCATAAACATTATTTAAAAGCAATACGTAAGTTTGGAAGGTACACTAAAGAAGAATTAAAAAGTAAACGAAACTAACTGTTAGAGGAGGATAAGAAGTTAAGTGAAAAAACACAATCATCACACTACATGTATTTTGAGAGTAATATAAATTTCATACAAAGATTGGATTAAAAATATTAATCGACAGCTCTTGCCAGTAATGCTTGTTAAAAAATAATTCCTCAGTAAGCAGGGATTCAAGTTTTTTGACGGTTAAGATATTATAATAAAAACCTTAAGGGCGCAAAGCTGTTATCAGGGATAGGCGTTCCTTTTTATCTCTACTCCCCCACCCTGTAGTTTATTGTCACAAAAAAAAGATGAGATTTTACTAGGAATACTCTACCACTAGGTATTGCCTATCTAGAATTATCTATCTATTTTCCTCCAAACTTTTTTCTCCATTCCTGCTCATACAGCCTGATTGTTTCCTTTGCGGTCTTCTTCCAGGTAAAGGTTTTGGCACGAGCTTCAGCTTCAGAAGATAATTTTTTAGCCAAGGCCCTATCATTCAATAGCCTCTCAACCTTAGATGCTATATCCCTAATGTCATAAGGATTGCATAATAGTGCAGCATCTCCTGCAACCTCTGGCATGCATGAAATTTTTGAAGTCACTGCAGGCACTCCTGCGCGCATAGCTTCAAGCAAGGGGAGCCCGAAGCCTTCCTCTAGTGACGGCATCAGGAAAACAGCGGCCAGGGAATAAACTGCTTTAAGTTCGTCCCGGGACACATTATTCAGGAAGAGTATCCTGTTACGCACACCATCCTCCATTCTTCGGATCTCCTGGCTTATAAGTTCATGGTATTTTGAGGCTTTGAATGTTGTGTCAAGTTTTCCAGAGAACACAAGGGAAATGTCAGGGTTTTTTCTTGCTATGATGCTAAAGGCCTTCACAATACGCAGGCTATTCCGTGTTATTTTTATGCCCCCAACATTTAGGATAAACCTTTCAGGAAGATTAAGCCTTTTTCTGAATTTGCTAAGCATTTTTTTGTCTTTAATTCTCTTGAAAGCATCGGTAACACCCAAGTGCGTTACTCCAATCCTCTCACCGGGTACGCCTTTAAGCTTCATTATCTGGTCTTTTGAACGATAACTTGAGGTTGTTATGAAATCATTAAACCTCAGGTGCGGCGGCTGAAGTATCTTGGTAACAATAAAAAGATACGCCTGCCCCTCCCTAAACTGCTTATTGTTCCCAACCGCGTCAAACAAGGTAGTAATCCTAAGCTTGTCTTTATAGAGGTTGCAGGGGAGCAGGTTCATCATTCCATACCAGAAGGACTGTATAATGTCAAAGTTGTATTTGTAAAGCCTGAAATATAATGATAAAAGCCAGGAAGCTCTTCCGATAAGCGGAATCTTGAAAAAAGGCCATCTGAGCACAAGCTGCTTAGCTTTTACGTCAGGAAGAAGAACAGGAGTCACCATGCTCACATCACATCCTAGCTTTGACAGTTCCTCTGCGATGTTTACTGCATAGTAATATGTGCCTGTGAGAAAGCCTGCATCACAGATTATTGCAACTTTGAATCTTTTTTTCATGTTAAGTTATAGTCCTTAAATTATCTAACCATTGTCTGGCATTTCAATTTAAAAAACTTATGTAAGCAAAGTTCATTCTGAAAAATAAAGCCTGTGGTTGCTTCGTTCATAAAGTTTATAAAACGAAAATCAGTTTTGAGAAGAGGTAGAAAAAAGATGCGAATAACCCTTGATTACAAGAAGGAAATAATAACCCTGGATTCCAAACAAATCTCTTGGTTTCAGGGTTACGTTAATAATTTTATTGCCATTATGAGTGACTACTCGCGTATACGCTCTGAAATAAGGAAATACTTCATAGTTAACGATATTAACTACACTGATTTAATAGCTCACATATTCTACCAGAACGACTATTATTTTCCGAGAGCACCCGGCCTAGTTACTATTCTGAACTATCTTGAAATCCTGGATTCTATTAAAGAAAACAGGGAACTAATCCTTGATATAAATGATTTCTATCTTGGTACTTTCAGGAAATGCGCAGAACTCGTTGGTGCAAAGAAAAAATTCCAGGTAAAAGTCCTTAAGGAACAGTATGCCAAGAGAAATAGCGATTTCTGGCACCACAACCCATTCTTAATGAAGAATGCCTTACGAGCCAGGCTTGGGGCAAGGCTTGTGCTCGGCTGGTTGCGGAAGGCTCTGGGAAAGCAGAACAAGGAAAAGGCTGATGTTTTCTTCCTTAGCAGCATACGCTTTGACACTGGCATTCCTGAGAATAATCTTATGTTTGGAAGCGTAATGAAGGAATTGAATAAAAAAGGAGTCAAAAGCAAAATCTTAAGGTACGAAGAAGTTGAGCGCATTGCCAATCTTAAGAGGTTTATTAAGAAATTTTTGTTACAGAAACAAGCCTATATTGGTGATTATTATTCGCTCCTGCACTTCTTAAGATGCAACAAGGACTTCAAACTGTTAAGAAAAAAATGGGAGGCTGTTAAGGATAACCCTGAATTCAAGAAAATATTCGCCTATAAAGGATACAATTACTATGACATCATCAAGCCAAAGCTTGAGCTTGTCTTCAGCGCTCTTGACTATCTTTCCTGTGACATCAGGAATATTACAAAAGCAATAATTGGCGTGGAGGATTACAAAGTCCTTGTCTTGGACCACGAGGAAAGTATGTATGGAAAGGGGTTCATGCTGAACACTAGACTCGACAAAAGAAGGAAAACCCTTGCCTTGGCTCATGAGCTGATTTACCCTGGATGCGGGCATACGCATATAAGAAACAATGAGGCTCTTGACAGGAGGTCCCTGCTCTGGCGTCCGCTCCCAGATGTCAAGTGCGTGTGGAGTGAATACTCTAAGAAGGTCCTTCTTGAAAGCTGCAATTACCCAGAAAACATCATCCGTGTGACAGGCAACCCTAAGTTTGACTTGCTGTTCAAGAAAAGGTATGAACCTACAGATATCATCAAGCATTACCAGTTATCCAAACCAAAAAAAAGGGTTTTGTATGTTCCATCACCAGTAAGCCTAAGCTATCTTGACGAGCTTAACGAAGTGTCAAAAAAGCTAAATGATTATGAGTTTCTAATCAAGCCACACCCAGAGGAGGGTCGTATAAGCCAGATAAAAGAGAAAATTCGAGGTTTTAAGAATAAAAATTTGAAATACATCAATAACAAAGACGATGTTTACCCATTAATCCAGGTATCAGATTACATTCTGACTGACGCCTCAACTGTTGGTTTCGAAGCAATGCTTGTGAATAAGATTGCGTTTGGCTGCTACCCAGAAGACGCAAAAATTCCTCTTTTCATGAAAGCAAGCATTCGCATTAACTCTTTCTTGGAACTACCTGCCTGGCTTAAAAAACTAAGCAACAAAAATGAAGCAGACGAATTAATAAAAAAGAATAAAAGGGTTGTTGAGTACTTTCACTACAAGAACGACGGCAGGGCTGCAGAGCGCGTGGCTGATGAGATAGAACGCCTTCTGGAAAAAAGCATCAAAATAAAAAGTATCAGTTAAGAATAATCAGCTAAGAATATAATACCATAAACTATTTAAAACGCCCAGCATCCTTTATAAAAGATATTTCAAAGGTGTCAAAATGACAAAATGGTGGTTTGAATGAAGGATATTTTTAAGGATAAAGTTGTATTAATCACAGGAGGAACTGGTTTTCTCGGCAGAGCATTAGTAAAAGAAATACTAAAATATGAGCCTCACAGCATAAGGGTTTTTAGCAGAGACGAAGTGAAGCATCACCAGATTCAGGAAGAGTTTAATCATAATCCCGTCATAGGAAACCTAATAGGGGATGTTAGGGATTACCCCAGGTTAAAGAAGGCCATGGAAGGGGTTGACATTGTTATTCACGCTGCTGCCCTGAAAAGAATTGATATACTTGAATACAATGTTGAGGAAGTCATCAAAACCAACATAATGGGCACGCTCAATGTAGTTAATGCTTGTTGGGAGAATAATGTCAAGACTGTTGTCTTTATATCGAGTGATAAGGCATGTATGCCTGTAAATACATACGGTGCCTGCAAGTTTGTTAGTGAGAGAATTTTTATTGAAAGCAATTATAGCAAAGGCTCTAAGCCAATAAAGTATGTCTGCGTCAGATACGGCAATGTGCTTGAGAGCACAGGCTCTGTTATTCCTTTCTTTGAGTCAAAAATAAAGTCAGGGCAAAAAATTCCCTTGACAGATTCCAGGATGACCAGGTTCATAATCTCTCCTCTGGAAGCTGTTGAGTTGGTGTTCAATGCCATAAGGTATGGTGTTGGCGGAGAAGTCTTTGTTCCTAAGCTGCCTTCTTTCAAGATAACAGATTTAATCAAGATACTCAAAGAGAAGCATAAAGCAGACAACGATGTTGAAATCATAGGAATAAGGCCTGGTGAAAAGATACATGAGATCATGGTTAATGAAGCAGAAATCCCAAGAACCTATAACTTCAAGAACATGTACGTAATCACCTCTGCTATTGAAAAGTACCAGAGCGTCCAGAAAGGAGAATACCATAAAAAAGGAAAAAAGGTTAATGAGAAGAAGATGAAGAGCTACTCTTCAAAGGATGTTCTTGTAAGCAAAGAAAAGGTTTATAAGATATTCAAAAAGCTCAACATGCTGTGAAAAGCTAGAAAAGCTAAATGGGCTGGTCTGAAGATGAACCCGTTTCTAAAATCCTACGGAAGGCAGTCAATCGACGAGGAAGACATACAAGCAGTAGCTGAAGCTTTGCGAAGCGATTTCCTGACCACAGGACCAAAAGTAGAGGAGTTTGAAAAGAAATTCTCAGAGTACATTGGCTGCAAGCATGCAATTGCAGTGGCTAATGGCACAGCAGCTCTTGAGCTGGCAGTGCAATGCCTTCAGCTGTCTCCGGGGAGCGAGGTCATAGTCACGCCGCTGACTTTCATGGCAAGCGCTAACTGTATTCTTTACAACAATCTGAAGCCTGTTTTCTGTGACATAGACATTAACACCCTCAACATTGATCCTGAGAAGACAGAGGCAAAGATAACAAAGAAAACCAAGGCAATATTATATGTTGATTTCGGAGGAAGGCCTTGTGAGATTGACAAGCTCAGCAAGATTGCAAAAAAACACAAGCTCTACCTTATAGAGGATGCTTGCCATGCTGTTGGAGGAGAATACCACGGCAAGAAGCTTGGCTGCTGGGCTGATGTTACAACTTTTAGCTTTCACCCTGTGAAAACCATGACCACTGGAGAAGGCGGAATGATAACCACTGAGAATGATGAGCTTGCTGAGAGGCTCAGGATGCTGAGGAATCATGGGATGCTCAAGAATGACAAGCTCAAGCTAAAGAAATACGGCAAGGACGCATTTTATGAGTACGATATGGCTTATCTCGGCAGGAATTACAGGCTTACTGACATGCAGTGCGCCCTTGGAATAAGCCAGCTAAAAAAGATTGAGTCCTTCATAGAGAAGAGGGCAAAGCTGGTTGAGCTTTACAACAAGGAATTCAAAGGAGTCAGGGGAATTTCAACTCCGCTTGCAAACATTGACAAAGAAAACAAGTACAGCTGGCATCTTTATTACATACTTCTTGACAAGGGGATTAATAAGAATAAATTCCTTAACTTTATGAAGCAGAAAGGCATTGGTGCTCACTCATTCTATATTCCTATCTATAACTTTAGTTATTACCAGGAAAGGCTTGGCTTAGGAAAAGAGGTTAAGAAAGAATACCCTGCTGCAGAAGAAGCTTTTAGCAGGATTGTTATTCTGCCATTATTTCCGAGCATGGATGAGAATGATGTTAAGTATGTTGTTGAGTGCGCAAAGCAGGCGCTTAAGAGCTTGGCAAAGTAATTCAACAAAGAGCTAAGGAACTCAAAAAGAGCAAAGCAACTGAGAAAACTTAACAGATTAAATAAAAAAAGAGTAAAAAGAGATGAAAAGCTTATATAGGAGCCGTCTGTTCAAACCCACCCTGATTGGCTTAACCTTTAGTTTCTTCTTTCTCATATTCTCTCCTGTGCTCTCCCCTTACATGAAAAGCCTTGGAATGAGAGAGGAGTTGATTGGCGTTGTGTTCTCCTTTCTCCCGTTGATCAATATCCTGGCATCTCCATTGATAGGAAGCGTTTCAGACAAAGCCGGAAGGAGAAAAGTCATATTTGTAGGCGTGGTGTTCCAGTTATTCGCAGTAGTGCTCTATCTCTGGCCAGCAACCACTGCCTCAATAATTGTTGCAAGGGTTCTTTCAGGCCTTGCAGGAATATGCGTTGGCTTGATTGTGCTCTCAATGATAAACGACCTTGTCAGCAATGAGAAGAGAGGGGAAAAAACAGGATGGTATCTTGGAATTATACGAGGGGCAGAAATCCTTGCTCCGCTGATAGGAGGCTTTCTTGCTGAGCTATTCTTTATCACCACTCCTTTTGTTGTGTCTCTCATCGGTATAGGAATCCTGCTGGCTTCGCTAGCAGCCTGGAAGAACAACAAGAATGAGAAGCATGTTAAGCTGGAAAAAAGCTTTTTTAACCCGTTTGAGCCTGTCAAAAAATATTTGTCTGATAAAAAGCTCAGGGCTCTTGCTTTTCTTGGGTTCACCATGCACACCCGTATGGCTATTTTCAACATATTTCTGCCCTTGCTCGTGTTAGGGCTTGGATTTGGGTTCAAGGAAATCGGTATAATCCTGTTTGCCAGGAGCTTATTGGGCTTGTTCCAAGGATGGTGGGGCAGGATAAGTGACAAGGTAGGAAGCAACAGGATTATTATCTTAAGCACTGCAAGCGCTTCCATAATCCTTATAGGTGCAGGCTTTGCTAAGACATACCTCGCCTTGTTAATCCTCATGATGCTGGAAGGGCTAGTCTCTTCCTTCTGGAATGTCTCTGCATGGTCTTTCATGTCAGACATCGGGCAGAGAAAGAGAATGCAAGGCACAGTGGTTGGCTCTTATGCTTCTCTGGCGCAAATCGGAGAGTTCTTGTTCTCAATCGCAGCCGGCTTCATAGCAGTGGCTCTTGGGATGCACAGCTTGTTCATCATAGCAGGCTTGATTAGTGTTGTGGGAGTTGTTGTTAGTGCGCCTGTACTATTGCGGTCAAATAAAATTATCACTAAATAAAGTTAAGGAACAAGGGAATCGTCTCTTTTTATGCTGGATTTGTGTTTCAAAAAACATTTAAATCAAAATCCCATTCCCTAGAACTATGAGTTTAGAGCATAAAATCAAAGGTGATACAAGTATGAAATCCAATTCAAAGATAAAAATAGGCAAACGCTGCATTGGAGACGGCGAGCCCTGCTTTATTGTGGCTGAGATTGGGTGCAATCACGACGGAAGCCTTGACAAGGCTAAGAAGATGGTTGATATTGCTGCTGAGGCAGGAGTGGATGCTGTCAAGTTCCAGTCATTCAGCGCAGATAAGATGTTCAATGCTGATTATGATGGCTACAGGAAGGATTGGCTTGAAATCCTGAGAAAAGTAGAGCTGCCAAAGGAATGGCACAAGCTGCTAAATGATTATTGCAAGCAGAAAGGAGTGATTTTCTTCTCCACGATTTGCGACGAGGAAAAGGTTGACTGGCTGGCTGAGGCAGGAGTGCCTGTATTCAAGGTAGGCTCTTATGAGATGAACCATCTGCCATTGCTAAAATACGCTGCAAAAAATAAAAAGCCCTTTATCATATCAACAGGAATAGCAGTGGAGAAAGAGATTAAGGAGACTCTTGACTTCCTGAAAGAGCAGGGAGCAAATGATGTTGCGATATTTCACTGTGTCTCTGCTTATCCTGGCGATATCGCAGACCTTAACTTAAGGACTATTCCTTATTATAAAGAAAAGTTTGGCATACCAGTTGGGTTGTCTGACCACTGCCCTTCTATTTACAGCTCAGTGCTGGCAGTGACAATGGGCGCTAATCTTGTTGAAAAACACATAACCTTGGACAAGTCAGCCAAAGGGCCTGACCATCATTTTGCGCTTGACCCAGCAGAGCTTAAGCTCTGGGCTAGGGAGATAAGGAATGCTGAGAAAGCCCTTGGCAAAATAAAGAAAGAGCCTGCTCCTGGCGAGGCAGTAGAGGTTTACTGGCGCAGGTCTTTGTGGCCTAGCAGGAACCTTCCCAAAGGCAGTATTATCAAAGAGGGCGATATAGTTGTTTTAAGGCCTTCGCCTCCTGGCTCGCTCTGGCCAAAGGAATACTTCAACATTATCGGCAAGGAAACTGGTGAGACCATCAAGAAAGGAGATAATCTCACATACAATGCTAAAGGAGAGGTAGTCAGGAACAGGAATCATGTTCATCAGGAAAAAGGGGTTTATGTTGAAAAATAATAACAGCAATAAAAATAGTACTAAAGAGAAAAAGAGCAAAGGCAAAGCAAGCTCAAAGAAGAGGAAAGTAGTTGCTGTTGTGCAGGCAAGGATGGGCTCTACAAGGCTGCCTGGCAAGGTGCTTAAGCCTATTCTTGGAAAGCCAATGCTTCTCTACATTGTTGAAAGGTTGCGAGCAGTGAAGAAGGTTGATGAGGTAGTCATAGCAACTTCAGAGCATAAAATTAATGATTCTATCAGGAATGTTTGCAAAAATAACAATGTTGCCTGCTATTCTGGGAGCGAAGATAATGTGCTTGACAGGTTTTACAAGGCAGCCAAAGAACACAAGGCTGATGTTGTTATCAGGGTCACTGGTGACTGCCCATTGATTGACCCTCATGTTGTGGGCAAAGTGTTAAATCTTTTCCTTGAATCAGGAGAGTATGATTTCATTGGCCTGGCCACTGGTGCAGGGGCTGCCAAGGAAGAGTTTGATGGTTACAGGTTTCCTGACGGCATGGACACAGAAGTGTTCAGCTTTGCTGTGCTTGAAACTGCCTGGAAAGAGGCAAAGGACAAGCTTGAGACAGAGCATGTCACGCCTTTCATATGGAAGAGGCCTGAAAGGTTCAGGGTGCACACTTACAAAAGTAATGCTGATTATTCCCAGATGAGGTGGACTGTTGACAACCAGGAAGACTTTGATTTGGTCGAGGCTATTTACAAGGAGCTTTATTCAAAAAACCCAAGCTTTGGCATGGATGATGTGCTTGATTTTTTCAAAAGAAACCCTGGGCTTATGGAGAAGAACACTCACTTCATAGGCTTGGAAGGCTACAAGGAATTCTGGAAGTAAAGTGGAAGTAAGGGATAATGGGATTAAAGAATAATGAAAGAACAGAATAAATCGAGGTGATGATGATGAAAACAAGAACAAAGGCGAAAACACAACCAAAGAAAGCAAAATGCATGAGCTTCATGAGCTGCCCTAAGAGCAGGGAGTTGTGGAAAAAGGCAAAAAAGCTCATACCCGGAGGAACACAGCTCTTGAGCAAGCGCTCTGAGATGTTCCTGCCAGATAACTGGCCTTCTTACTTTGACCATGCAAAAGGAGTTGAGATATGGGATTTGGATGGTAACAAGTACATTGACATGAGCTTGATGGGAGTGAGCGCCTGCACATTGGGCTATGCTGATGATGATGTGAACAAGGCTGTGAAAGCAGTGATTGACAAAGGCTCAACAGCCACCTTGAATTCTCCTGAGGAGGTTGAGCTTGCAGAGCTGCTCATAAAGATTCATCCGTGGGCTGAGATGGTGCGCTATGCAAGGAGCGGAGGAGAGGCAATGGCTATTGCTGTGAGAATAGCTAGGGCGCACACAAGAAAGGACAAGATAGCTTTTTGTGGCTATCATGGCTGGGGTGACTGGTATATTGCAAGCAACCTTGCTGATGACTCAAACCTGGACGGAAACCTGATGCCTGGCTTAGAGCCTAGAGGAGTGCCAAGGAGCCTGATAAACACAGCAATCCCTTTTGAGTATAACAATATCGAGTCATTAAAAAAAGTGGTTAAGGAGCATGATGTTGGCGTTATTGTGATGGAGCCCCTGCGGCATACTGGCCCAAAAGATGACTTTCTCAAAGAGGTGAGAAAGGTTGCTGATGAGAGCAAAGCAGTGCTCTTGTTTGATGAGGTATCATCTGGCTGGAAGCAAAACATAGGGGGAGTTCATCTTCTACTAGGGGTTAATCCTGATATTGCTGTCTTTTCCAAGGCCATGAGCAATGGCTTCCCAATGGCAGCTATTATTGGGAAAGCAGAGGTAATGGATGCTGCTCAGGACACCTTTATCAGCAGCACAGCCTGGACAGAGCGTGTTGGGCCAACAGCAGCTCTTGTGACGATTAAGAAGATGCAGAAAAACAATGTTCCTGCTCATCTCAAGAAGATAGGAACAATGATAGGCAAAGGCTGGGAAGAGCTTGCAAAAAAGCACAGCATAAAGCTTAAGGTGATGGGCCCAGAAGCATTGGTAACCTTATCCTTTGAGTATGATAATAAGTTGGAAATACTCACTTTGTTCAACCAGGAGATGCTCAAGCGAGGATTCTTAACATCAGACCATGTGTTCGTGAGCTTTGCTCACCAGGAAGAGCATGTCAAGGCTTATCTTAAAAGTGTTGACGAGGCTTTTGGAATAATAGGGAAAGCTATCAAGGAGAACAAGGTAAAGGATTTGCTTGAAGGCCCTGTGGTTCACCGAGGCTTCAAAAGGCTGGTGTGGTGATTTTTATCGGATTTTAAAATGAGACTCTCTAAACTCTGTCTTGGAACAGCGCAGCTAGGCATGGATTATGGAATTAACAATCCTGAAGGCAAGCCAAGCTTTGAACAAGCCAGGGATATAGTCAGGGCAGCGCTTGAGAGCGGGGTTAATGCTTTTGACACAGCTCCAGAGTACGGTGATAGCGAGATCATACTGGGCAAATGTCTTTCTGGGAGTGAAAAGAAAAAAATTGTTTTTATCTCAAAGTTTCCGCCAGCAGACTGGAGTAAGAGTGTTGCAGAAATCAAAGCTGGCGTTGAGAAAGAGGTTAAGAAGAGCCTTAATAATCTCGGTGTCAAGCAAATACCAATTTATCTTTTTCACAGGTTTGAGGATATTGAAAAGGAAGACAAGCTAACCCTCAAGGAATTGCTAAGGATGAAAAAGCAGGGGTTGATTGGAAAGCTCGGCGTTTCCATTTACACGCCAGAAGAAGCAGAGAGAGCATTAAGTATTGAAGGAATAGAGGTTATCCAGGCACCCTTTAACCTCATAGATAAAAGGTTGCTTGAGAATGGCTTGTTGAAGCGTGCCAAGCAAAAAGGAATCCTCTTCCTTGCCCGCAGTGTTTTTCTTCAAGGACTTTTTTTCAGGAAAGAAATTCCTGAGCAAATCTCTGGGTTCAAACCTTACCAAGGGAAAATAATGAGGCTATGCAAAGAAAAAGGTATGAGCGCAGAAGAGCTTGCATTGCGCTATTCCTTGAGCATAAAAGAAATTGATAGTGTGTTGGTTGGTGTTGAAAAAACAGAGCAACTAGTAAGAAACATAGAGATTTGGAAGAAAGGCAAACTTAGCGATGCCCTCATTAAGAAGGTAAATTCCTGGGGAAGTGCACCAGAAAAGGCAATTAACCCTCGGTTGTGGGGATTGAACAAATGACCTCCTCTGAAACCTAAAGGTTTCAGTTTCCCGCAGCTAGTGCGTGGTGTTGCTCTTGGTTACGGATGTAATCAAGAGTTGAATGCAAATCAGTATAACCGACAATGGTGTAAAACTTTCCTTTACTCCACAAGTGACCGCGAGGATAACGTAACCTCGCTTTCGCATGATTGCGAAAGAAAATGTAAGCTGAACCGCCTTTCAAGAGCATGATTGCCTTTTCAATGGCAAGCATCGGCGGCAGCCGAACAATCATGTGAACATGGTCAGGCATAACCTCGAGCTCGACAATCTCGATATTATGCGCATGAGCCGCTTTGCGAAGGCAAGCTTCGCAAAGACTTTTATACTCAAACTTCATAAACATATCATAACGGTACTTTGTACAGAACATCACGTGCCACAAAGACTCCCTAACAGCACTATTCACATGCTGATACTCAACTTCAAACATTTTGTCGCCCTCTACGCGACAAAGAAAACATAGCTCACACTAAACGAAACGGTTTATGCGTGCGCCGGATTTCGTCGCGCGCATATTTAATAATCAAACAACTAGAAAAAACTTATGGAGGAACAGCAAGGCAATTCCTCTCAAAGCTAAAGCTTTGAGTTTCCTTGCCAACGAGAATGAAAAAAATTAGACAAAAAATAGCTTTCCGAGTGGATGCAAGCCATGATCTTGGCTTTGGCCATCTTAGCAGGTGCCTTGTGCTTGCCAATGAGCTAAAAAGAAGAATGCATGTTATTTTCATTACCAAAGACACAAAAGAAGCTGTTGAAAAGATTAAGAGCAATGGCTTTGAGTTTATTAAATTAAAAAGAGGCATTGGCAAAAAAGCAGAGGCTAGGCAAATAAAAAAAATAGTTGCTTCGCAAGGCGTTAATAAGATACTGGTTGACTTGAAGGAAGAAGTAAGCAAGGGTTATATCGAGGGGCTGAAAGGGGCTGGGGCAAAAACCATTCTCTTGGATAATATTGGAGGGGGCAGGAAGAATGCAGATGTTGTGATTTACCCTGTGGCTCATGCTGACAAAAAATATTTTAAGGGCATAAAAGGAAAGCTCTTCTATGGCTGGGATTATGTTATTGTTGACAAGAAATTCTTTGCAAAGAGAAAAAAAAGAAAAGCCAAGCCAACCAGGCCACAGCTACTGGTGAGCATGGGAGGAAGTGATGTTCAGAACTTAACGCCCAGGATAATAAACGCGCTCAAAAGAATAAGGCAGGACTTCAGTTGCATTGTGGTGATAGGCCCTTCTTTCAAGCACAAGAGTATAAAAGTTAATGACCAGCGCTTTGTGATTAAGAAGGACGTGAAGAACATGGCTGAGCTAATGCTTAGCTCTGACATTGGCATAATAATGTTTGGGGTAAGCGCTTATGAGGCTGCTGCTGCAAGGCTGCCTTGCCTGATGATTAGCGCAAAGGGAAGGTATGGTGGGGATACGAAAAGATTTGCAGGGTTCGGCACAGTAATACCTCTCGGAAGCCCAGAGCAATTAACTGAGAAGAAAATTAGCGATGGAGTCAAAAGGCTTTTTGATGAAAAGAGCCTGATGGCCGAGATGAAAACACGTTCCAGAAAGTTTTTAAAACCAAGGCGGTTGGTTTTTGAAGTAATTTGAATTAAAGATAAAGAAACAACCGCGATGATAACGAATAAGGAGTCGGATGGGGGATTAAAAATGTTCAATCAAAAAGTACTCTTAATAGACCCTCCTTTCTTCAGATTTATGGATGAGAACCAACCCAACCCTCCCCTAGGTCTTGCCTACCTTGCTGGCTATCTTGTTAACAAAGGATTCTCCAATGTAGTGATTTATAATGCTGATTTTAATCCTTTTGAGAGGCTAGGAGAGTGCAACTGTGCCTATGCAAAGGAAACCACGATGTTCGGCACTTATAAAAAAAGAGTTCAAGACTTAAATCATCCATTATATGCTGAAGTCATGAAAACTATTGCAGAGCAAAAACCAGCTGTTATTGGCATATCCTCAAAAACTGCGAAATTCTTCATAATAAAAAACATTGTTGGAATGATTAAAGAAAAATACAAGCAAATACCCATTGTTATTGGAGGCCCGCATTCAACTGCCCTTCCGCAAGAGACCTTGGAAAGGACTCAAGCAGATTTTGTTGTTAGAGGAGAGGGGGAGGAAACATTTTATGAGCTTCTCAAGGCAATTTTTTCTAAAGAAAAGAAATATGATAAAGTAGATGGAATATCCTTAAAGAAGGATGGGCAGGTTATTCACAACAAGGACAGGCCTTACATCCAGGATATTGACGCCATCCCTTTTCCAAGAAAAGATTTGATGCTTTTCAGGGAGCATGTTGACAAGGACAAGATGGGAGGAATCTTCTCCTCAAGGGGCTGCCCTTTCAACTGCGCTTTCTGCGATGCCAGGACCACCTGGTCTCGCCGCGTCAGGAAGCGCTCTCCGCAAAACATAGTTGATGAGGTTATTTTTACCAAGAAAAAATACGGCACAAGCTTTTTCTCATTCTCAGATGACTGTTTTATAACAGATAAAAAGCATACCTTTGCGTTTTGTGAGCTGCTTATAAAAAATGGCTTGCCTCAGCTTCCAAGAAAAGACTTTAGGTGGTGGTGTGAAATTCACCCAAACCTAATCACAAATGACGTAATCTCCAAGATAAAAGAAGCCGGCTGCGTTGCTGTTGCTATAGGTGTTGAATCAGGCTCTCAGAAAACCTTGGACAGGGTTCACAAGGGCACAACCAAAGACATAATAAGAAATGCTGTTCAGGTTATAAAGGATAACGGGATAGAGGTAGGCATTTATTGCATAATAGGCTTTCCGTGGGAAACTGTTGATGACATTGATGAAACCATCTCTTTTATGAAGGAATTGCAGCCAGACTCTGAAAACCTCAGCATCCTAACTCCCCTCCCGTCAACAGAGATTTATGATGACTGCCTGAAGCTCTCCCTGATAGACTATGACCAAGACTACCTGAATTGCTTCCACCAGCGAGCCTCACACTTTTACTCAGAGCATATCAATGATGCAGAGTCTAGGAAAATAGTCAAAAAAGCTTTTAGCGAGGCTGACGAGTATACTGATAACAACAGAATGCATAAGCTTGTTAATTATATAAGGCAGGCCGTGGTTCCAGGAATCTCCCAAGGTAAAAGCCGTGCTTATGAAAAAATATTCCACCAGGTAAATCAGGATTATTCAAAAAGAACTGTAATCCTAACCTTCAAAAATGGGATTAACGAAAAGATTATGGGCAAAGCTGCTAAGATGATTCTGAACGGGTGCCCTCAATATTTGAAAGTTGAGGTAAAAAGCCAGGACGGCAAGATTAAGAAAACATTTGGAACGGGATGATATATGATAAGAGAATATAGGAAGGCAAGAGAGAAAAAACTGGAGACTGACATTTCATCTAAGAAATGGGTTGAATGGAATTCTCGCTACATAAAGACTTATAAGCAAGCAGTTGGAGCAAAGTTCAAGCCAAAAATACTTGACCTAGGTTGCGGCCAGGACTATTTCAGCAAGACCTGTAGGAAGTATGGCTATGAGGCAGAGGGCATTGACATTGACAAGGCTGATTTTGAGAAAGACAATCTGCCTTACAAGGAAGGGAGCTTTAATGTGGTGCACTTCAATGCTGTGCTAGAGCACCTTAAGAATCCTGACAACATAATGGATGAGATTAAGAGAATACTCGGACCCGGAGGAATAGTCATTATCAACACTCCTAACTGGCAGATGGATTTCAAGAACTTCTACAATGATCCTACGCATGCCAAGCCTTACACTCCTCAGAGTTTAAGGACTCTTCTCCAGATGTATGGCTTCAAGGTAATATTCCTAGAGCCTGCGCTTATTTGCAAGCCAAGGTTTTACTGGAAGCTGCCAGAGAGGATAAAATGGAAGGTTGCTGCAAGGATAAGGAAAGGCTCAAAGTCAATACTGGCGATTGGGGAGAAATAATAATCGTCATAGCAATAACAACAATAAGAAGAATCATAGTGAGAATAAAAACAATAAAAAAATAACAATAAGAAAAAAATTAAAGCTCAAAGGTTTGAAATGGCAAAGAAAAAAGGAAAAACAATAATCATCGGGCTTGATGGAGGAACCTTCTACCTGATTGATGGTTTGGTGAATAAAGGAATACTCCCTAATCTTAAGAAAATAATGAGTGAAGGGTACAAAAATATCTGTAAGTCAATCTACCCTCCGTTATCCCCGCCAGCATGGGTTAGCATAGCTACATCGGCTAATCCAGCAAAGCATGGCATATTTGATTTCTTCTACATGCCTTTTAAGAAACAAAAGAGCTATGTGAGGAAGATTGTGAATACTCACGAGTGGAAGGTAGGAACCATATTCAAGATTCTAAATGATAAAGGCTTGAGTTGCGGAATCATAAACTATCCTATGGGTTACCCTCCCTTGGAAGTCAAGGAGTATTTCATATCAGGCCTTGGAACGCCAGATGAATCATGCGCTTACGTGTATCCTGAAGAATTAAAAAAAGAGATTAATAAGAAGTTTCCGGGCTATACTGTTGATGCAGGCGGAGGTGTTGGCAACACCTATTCTGGGTTCCTGAAAGCATGCGTTAAGAGTGAAGAAGGCCGCTTGGAATTAAGCAAATACCTGTTTGATAAGTATGATGTTGACCTCTTCTTTGTCATATTCGCGTTCACAGACAGGGTTCAGCACTGGTTTTGGAAATTCCTTGACAAAAATCATCCCCAGCATGAGGAATGGAGTGAGGCAACAGAGGCATACCAGGGCTTCTTTATCAAATTCGATGAGTTCCTGGGGTTCATACTGTCCAGAATGCATGAGAATGATAACCTTATAATAATGTCTGACCATGGCTTTGGTCCGATAAAGAAATATTTTTACATAAACAAATTCCTTTATGATGTCGGGCTGCTAAAATTCAAGACAGGTGCAAAAATTTTCACCCAGCAAAACACTCCTGATGGCTTGCTGACTTCAATTGACTGGAGCAAAACCAGAGCTTATTCTCTCGGAGACTACGGTGAGATTAGGATTAACCTGAAGGGAAGAGAGCCAATGGGAATAATTAATCCTGGCAAAGAATATGACCAGCTGGTGGCTTTCATAAAGAAGCTGCTTGAAGCAATAAAAGACCCTAGTGACAAGAAAAGGATTGTTGACAGGGTGTTTTTTAAGAAAGAAATCTATTCGGGAGAACATTTGGGAGAAGCGCCTGACCTTATATTTACAATGAGGAACTGCGAGTATATATCTTACATCAATGGCAGGGGCAATGAGTTCTACAAATACGATAGGGTTTTTTTAAAAGAGCCGAGCAAGAAAGAGATGGAGCAATGGACAGGGTCCCATAACCTGGATGGCATATTCATAGCCTATGGAAAAAATGTTAATAAGAATGCTAAAATCAAAGAAATAAGCATACTGGACCTGCCGCCGACCATCCTCTACTTGCAGGGCACAAAAATACCTTCTTATAGCGATGGGAACGCATTGAAGGGGCTATTCAATAAAATTCACAATAAATAAGGTTCATAATAAAATCTAATAAAAAGATAAGAAAACAAAAAGAAAGAGAAGAAAATAAGGAGCAAAGAAAATGGCACATTCCAGACAGCCAAATAATCTCAAACCAAAGGGAATTCTTAAATGTGATTTTTGCAATAGTGCAGAGATGAAAATGGCGTATAAGGTTCCTTCTTCTCACATGGGCGCAAAAGTTTTTGTGTGCAGCAACTGCGGCCTTGCCCAAAGCAGTTTTTCAAAGCTAGGCAAATCAAAAGCCGAGCGAAAAGTTTCTGTCTCAGGCCAGGCTGACTGGGGCAATATACGCTACGGAAAGGCTTTTAGGACCCAAGAGCACCTTAAGCTGCTGGACAAATTCATTCCCTGGAGCAAGGTCAGGAATGTCCTGGATATTGGCTCAAGCAGAGGAGACTTTGTCAAAGGCATTTATGATAAAGGAGACTTTGCCATCACAGCAATAGAACCTGATGCAACGGTTTCCCCTAAATACGATGAATATCCGAGGGTGAAGTATTACAATGAGCGTGTTGAGAACATTGAGTTCAAAGGGCAAAGCTTTGGCTTGATTTACATGTCCCACACTTTTGAGCACCTGGGTTCCCCTTTTGCCACCCTGAACAAAATAACTCAAACACCAGGAAGCATAAAGGGAAAATCAGATGATATGAATAAATCAGAAAACATAAACAAAAACACCTACTTACTTGTTGAAGTCCCTGACCTAGCATTTATCGGGCAGAAGGATGTCATAGAAGAATTCTTCATTGACAAGCATACTTTTCACTTCACTCGCACCACCCTGAAGAATTACCTTAAACACTTTGGGTTTGAAATCCTGTATGAAAATAGCGCTTCAGCCACAAATGATGTGACCATCATTGCCAGGCTTAATATTGAAAATGACAAAAAAGGAGTGGCAGCAGATAAAAAAGAAACAGGAGCAACTAAAAAAGAAGCAAAAGCAGATAAAAAAGAAGTAAAGGCAGCTGCTCAGCTGATTAAGAAGTACATTGCTAATAGAAAGAAAAACATGGTGCGAATGAAGAAAGTTGCACGATATATTGAATCATTCTACCCGAAAAGAATAGCAATCTGGGGCGCTGGAAGGATATTTGACTCTCTGGTGGTTTTCGGAGGCCTGAAATTAGGCAAAATAAGTTTGGTGATAGATCAGTACCTGCCTGACTATGTAAAGCAGGCTCATGGAAAGCCAATCATCAAGCCAGGGGATGCTGATTTTAAGAGCATAGACCTCCTGGTGGTTATGTCCAGGGAATATGCTGATGAGATAACCTCTTCTGCCAGGCGCATGGGCTTTCACAGACCGATTCTGAACTACAGTGCTGTCCTGGGAAAGGTGTGAGCTCTCATGGTGATGCTCTATATCGTGATGCTCTTAAGTGCTCATGATTTTCCAATTCATAAGCTTTATAAATAGATACATAATATTATGTATGAAGCAGAATGGAAGACAGAACCACAGTCCAGGTTTCAGAAAAGCTTAGAAAGGAGCTTAAAATGCTGGCTGCCAAAAGAGACCTTTCCTACCAAGAGCTTCTTAGCGACATGATAAGCGTATTCAAGGAGCTTGACAAGGAAAGAACCATCATATCCATACCGACAAAGCTCACGGATAAAGTAAAAAAACAGATGAAAGACAAGAATTTCTCCTCAGCCTCAGAATACGTCACTTTCGTCCTAAGATTAGTGCTAAGCGAGGAAACTCCTTTTAGCGAGAAGGATAATAAGAAAATAAAAGCCCGCCTAGAAAGGCTGGGCTATCTGTGAGGAGCAAAAAAATGGCTAAAGTAACAAAAGAAACAGTTAAAATAAGAAAAGAGCTGATTGAAAAGCTTAAAATAAAATCAAGGGAAGCCGGCTCATTTGAAAGCGTGGATGCCTATGTTAATCATATCCTGGAAAAATACTTGAGTGAGCTTGAAGCTGGGAAGCCAAAGAGAGATGAAAAGCCAAAGAAGGGTGATAGGTCAAAGGGGAATGAGGAATTGGAAGTGGGTGAAAAGTTGGAAGGAGATGAAAAAGCAAAAGAGGACGTCTTCTCAGAAGATGATGAAAAAAAGATAAAGGAAAGGCTCAGAAAACTGGGCTACCTGAATTAGGTCTAAAAGCCAGGTTTAAGACAAAGTTAGGTTTAAAGATTGATTAGACAAGCTAACATTGAGCAGGTTAACATGGACCATCTTGAACAATTGGAAAGTCAGAGCATCTTTATCATAAGGGAAGCCTACAAGAAATTCAGAAGGATAGCTATGCTTTGGAGCGTTGGCAAGGACTCAACCACTTTGCTTTGGCTTGCAAAAAAGGCTTTTTACGGAAGAGTGCCCTTCCCAGTAATACACATAGACACCGGGCTTAAATTCAAGGAGATGTATGAGTTCAGGGACTGGTGCGTCAAAAACTGGGGGCTTAACCTAATCATTGCCGAGAACTACAAGGAAGCAGAAAAACTCGGCATATGCCCTGATTCAAAGCTTGAATGCTGCACCATGAGAAAAACAGAAGCCCTTAAAAAAGCCATTGCCAAACACAAGTTTGAAGCCCTGCTTCTAGGGATAAGAAGAGACGAGCACGGGATACGCGCCAAGGAAAGGGTTTTCTCACCCAGGAATCGGGATTTCCAATGGGACTACAAGGACCAGCCTCCTGAGCTATGGGACCAGTTCAAGACCCAGAAAGAAGGCGAGCAGCACCTCAGGGTTCATCCCCTCCTCCACTGGACTGAAATCGACATCTGGAATTATGTAAAACAAGAGAACCTCCCGATTAACCCGCTTTATTTTGCAAAGGAAGGCAAGAGGTACAGGAGCCTGGGCTGTGTTCCCTGCACAAAGCCAATTGACAGCAATGCAAAGAATGTTGATGAGATCATAAAGGAAGTGAAGGAAAGCAGGATTAGTGAAAGAAGCGGAAGGTCGCAGGATAAGGAAGAAGCCAATGCAATGCAAAAGCTAAGGTCCTTAGGTTATATGTGATAGGAATGTGATGGTATATAGGATATATGATTAGATATAAAAGAAACGATTAAAATGGAAAACCTGAAATTTGTAATGGTAGGCCACGTTGACCACGGAAAATCAACCCTCATAGGCAGGCTTCTCTATGATACAGACTCCTTGCCTGATGGAAGAATTGAGGAGATAAAGGAGATATGCAAAGCCCTTGGAAAAGAGCTAGAGTTTGCCTATGTCATGGACCACCTGCAAGAGGAAAGAGACCAGGGAATAACCATTGACACTGCCCAGATTTTTTTCAGGACAAAGAAAAGGCAGTACACCATAATTGATGCTCCGGGCCATGTTGAGTTCGTGAAGAACATGATCACAGGAGCAAGCCAGGCTGAAGCTGCCATATTGATTGTGGATGTGGAAGAAGGAGTAAAGGAGCAAACCAGGAGGCATGCCTATATCCTAAGCCTGCTAGGGCTTGAGCAGGTAATTGTTGTAATGAACAAGATGGACCTGGTTGGTTACAAGAAGGAAAAATATGAGGGAGTAAAAAAGGAGCTGCTAAAATTCCTTGAAAGCATTAACATAAAGCCAAAGCACATCATTCCAATCTCAGCAAAGAAAGGGGATTTCATTGCAAGAAAAACCAGCAAGCTGTCATGGTTTAAAGGGCCTTGTTTCCTGGAAGCGCTTGATGATTTCAAGACAAAAGAATCTCCAAAGGAAAAGCCATTAAGGTTTCCTGTCCAGGATATTTACAGCTTTGATAAAAGGATAATCGCAGGCAGGGTTGAAGGGGGCATCATAAGCTCAGGCGACAGGATAAAGGTTCTTCCGTCAGAGGAAGAAACAGTTGTTAAAAGCATAGAAGAGTACATGAAGGAAGGCGTGAAAAAAGCAGAAGCAGGGAAAAGCACAGGAATCGTTACAGAAGACAAGGTTTTTGTTGACCGCGGATTCGTCATAACGCACACAAAGGACTTGCCAATCGTGACAGACACGGTAAAAGCCCATGTTATTTGGATGGACAAGAAGCCGTTTGACAAAAATGAGAGGCTCTTGTTCAAATGCGCGACTCAGGAAGTTATGTGTAGCATAGACAAAATAGAGAAGGTGATTGACTCCTCAACCTTAGAAGTGATTGGAAAAGATGCTGACACCATCAGGAACAGGGAAGTTGCAGACATAGTCATAAAGACGCAAAAGCCTGTTGTTGTTGAGAATTTTAACAAAATCCAGGAATTAGGAAGATTTGTTCTCCAAAGAAAGGACACCTGCGCTGGCGGCATCATCACTAATATCAATAATATCAATAAGGTTTGAAATCCTGACAAAGAGGTATACCTGATAAAGAGGCATAGTCTGGTACAGATGGAAGAGGGTCAGCATGATTATTATCCTAGCGATTGATGCGCTTGAATACGAGAAAGTGGAAGAGTTCGGGTGCAACAACCTCAAGCAAGAGAGTTATGGAAAAACAGACATATCTGAGTTCTCACAGCCAAGAACCATGGTGCTCTGGAGCTCTTTCATGACTGGCAAGAACAAGGAAAAAGAGATTCTTGCAAAGGGCGATGAGGCTATGTGGAGTACCAAGATTGAGTTGAAACACGCCTTTTTCTCTCATTTCAAGAACCCTGTGATTCTTGACTTGCCTGGCTTCAGCTATGACCAAAAAGTCCATGAGCAGTCAAGGCAACTTCTCAAAAAATTTTTTGCAGAGGAGAATGAGGAGAGCAAGGAGAAAATAAGGAAACAATACAACCAGAATGCTTTTGAGCACCATAACAAAATAAAAAAGGAATTCCTGGCAGCTATCGGGCAAAAACATGAGCTGGTCCTGGGCTACTTCAGCATCGCAGACGTGATTGGGCACTTAAATTTCAGCAACAGGATAATGATGAAGATGATTTACAAGGAGCTTGATGAGATTGCTTCCCTGATCAGGCAGAAAGGCAAGGTGCTGGTGCTGTCTGACCACGGCATGAAGCAGCTTGGAAGGTTCGGCGACCACTCTGATTATGGTTTCTGGTCAACCAATTTTGAAGCCAGCCTCAAAAAGCCTAAGATAACTGATTTTTATGAGCTAATTCTCAAATTGAGCAAGGATTAAGACAACTAAGGTAACAGAGAGACAGCTAAGGTAGCTAATTTTCAAAACCTTTAAAAAACAAGGTAAGGTACTTACTTAAAGCGTTTTAAATAAAAAAATTATCAGGTTATAAAGGACTATGAAAATACTACTGATGGACGCGCCTTTTTATTATTTTTTCCCAGGCGCCAAGCAAGACATGATTCCTGTAGGCTTATGTTACCTAGGGGCAGTTCTGAGAGCCAAGCATGACGTCAAGATATACAACCCTGACCTCAAGGTTGAAGGTGAGGAAAACCAGTACTCCAATGAGATGGATGACTATGAAATCTACCTTAAAAACCTTAAAGACCCTTCGAGCGCTGTCTGGAAAAAGATTGAGGCAGTCATTAAAGAACACAAGCCAGGCCTTGTAGGGATTAGTGCAAGGACGCCTTCTATTGAATCAGCAAAAAGAACAGCTAAGCTTATAAAACAGCTTAACCCAAGAATAATCACTGTGCTGGGCGGAGCCCATGCCTCATGCCTTCCTTTTGAATCTGTAGAGTTCCCTTATTTTGATTACATTGTCAGAAGAGAAGGGGAAGCTACCATTGTTGAGCTTGCTGATAAGCTTGAAAAGCAAGAGGATGTCGGCGGCGTTGCAGGCATAACCTATAAGCGCAATGGAAAAGTGATGCACAACCCTGATAGGGAATTAATAAAGGACTTGGACAGCATCCCTTTCCCGGCCAGGGATTTAATCCTTAACAAGGAAATCATGCACCCTGATGAGTTCGGCCTGATATTCTCAAGCAGAGGCTGCCCTTTCCAGTGCACCTTTTGCGCCAGCCACAACATCTGGACTAGGAAAGTCAGGTACAGGAGCCCTGAGAACGTGGTTCAGGAAATGCTTGAAGTCCATAAAAAATACAAAACAGAATTCTTCTCTTTCCAAGATGACACCTTCACCCTGAACAAGGAGAGGACAAAAAAAATCTGCGACTTAATCATAAAAGCAGGCTTCAAAGGGAACTTCAGGTGGGTATGCAACACCAGGATTGACTGCCTTGATGAAGAGTTGGCTGAGAAAATGGCCAAGTCAGGATGCGTAGCCACTGCCCTGGGCATTGAATCTGGGAATGATGATGTGCTGAGGGCTATGAAAAAAGGAACCAGGACAGAGCAAGCCATAAGAGCGGTGAATGTACTGCGAAAATACAAAATAAAATTCTCAGGCCAGTTCATGATCGGCCTGCCATATGAAACAGAGGAACAAATAAATGACACCATAAGGGTTATGCAAGAGCTTGACCCCATAAGCGTGATGCTGAGCGTGGCAACGCCTCTTCCAGGGACTGAAATGCACGACCAAGCACTGAAGCTTGGGTTAATTGACAGAAATATCGACTGGACCAAGGTCACCACCAAGAATGACGGCATAATATTCAACCCTGAGAAAATACCAAGGAAAAGGATTCCCATCATAATGGAGCATGCCAAGAAAAGCTTTGATGAGCAGGTTGAGAAGAGAAGAAAGGAAAAGGACGACTATAAAAGCTTTAAGTCCGAGTTCCAGAGGGAAGCAGTTGAGAAGTGGAAAAAAGCAGTGGAGCAGTACAAGAAAAAAAATTTAATGGTGAGCAAGTGAAAACCTTCCTGATTTTTCCCCAAATTTATGTGCCTAGGAAAGGAATCTTTGATATGAGCGTCGGGTTTCCGCTAGGAATCGCCTACCTTGCCCGTGTTCTTGAAAATAATAATTATGCAGTGGAAGTCATGGATGCATTTCAAGAAGGGCTGCTTGAGGATAGCTTGCATGAAGAGACTGAGGATGCCATAAGGGTTTCAAAGGGAATGTTCCGCAAGAACAAGTTCAAAGAGAGCTCATTTTCACAGGAAGCCTTTTATGTGGGCGTAAACATGAGCGAAATTCTTAAGAGGATAAAAAAAGCCAAGCCTAACCTGGTTGGCTTGTCATGCATATTCAGCAGCCAGTTCCTGATGATACTGGAGATTGCAAAAGCAATAAAAAAGCAGCATCCGTCCCAAAAAATTATTGTTGGAGGCAGCCATGTTACTGTATCACCAAAAGAAACCTTGATGAATGATAACGTGGATTACATCATGATAGGCGAAGGCGAGGAGTCATTCTTAGAGTTCATAAGAAGAATGGAAAAAAATGAGCCTATTGATGATATACCTGGGCTGGGCTTCAAGAAAGCGAACAGGGAGCTTGTTATTAATGACTTCAAGCTCGTCAACAACCTTGACCAGGTGCCGTTCCCAGCTTATCACAAGTTTAACATGGAAAGCTACTTCAGGTCAGCTGCTGAAGGAAGAGTAATAAAAATGGTCACTTCAAGAGGATGCACCTTTAACTGCTATTTTTGCAGCGTTCCAGTAACCTCCAAGAGGAGGTTCAGGATGCGCTCTGCCCAGAATGTTATTAACGAGATACTCTTCCTTAAAAAGGAATATGACATCAAGGGGGTTATATTTGAAGATGATAACATGACCCTAAACATCAAAAGGGCCAAGGAAATCTTCAGGAGGATGAAAGAGTCTGGCTTTGGCTTAGAGCTTCATGCCAGGAACCTAAGACTCGATTTCCTGGACGATGAGCTGATAGAGCTGATGAAAGCCTCTGGAATGCAGAAGATATGGATTACTCCTGAATCAGGGAATGAAAGGGTGCTCACAGAAGTTATTCAAAAAAGATTGAGCCTGAAGGATGTGGCCAAGGCTGTCAAGATGATTAAGAAAGCTGGGTTGAAGATAGCAGCGGCTTTTGTCATAGGCTTCCCTGATGAAACAATGGAGGAGATTAACGACACCCTGAATTATGCCAGGAAATTAAAGCGAATCGGAGCCAATGAATTCTGGTTCTCGATTGCTAGGCCCATCATAGGCACTCGTTTTTACGATGATGCCTTGAAGATGGGATTAATCAAAGGCATGGATTACGATGTTTTTTCATACTCTGAAGCTGCCTATGACACCAAGAACTTCACTGCCTCTGAAATAAAAAATATCCGCGAGAGCATAATGAAGGAATTAAATAATTGAGGCAGGCAGAAAAAGAATGCTAATTCATAACCTTTAAAAAGCGAGTTTTTATTCTCTTTAATAGAGTTTTATAGAGGCTTACAGTAAAAAGTTACAATAAGAAATAACCAAAGAAACAACTGTAAACTATCACAAAAAAGAGGGGGTGATGAGAGATAGTTATAAATGGAGGAAACATGAACAACAATGCGATTAATCCAGATATAATAAAACAAATTTACCTAAAAGCCAATACTTTCAGAAAAGACATTCTGCACATGCTTAAATATGCTGGCAGCGGCCACCTTGGAGGAGCTTTTTCTTCTGCAGAAATCATGGCAACGCTTTATTTCCATGAGATGAAGCTTGACCCAAAGAATCCTGATTGGAATGAGAGGGACAGGTTTGTCCTCTCAAAAGGGCATTCCTGCCCTGTGCAGTACGCTGCTCTTGCAGAGAAAGGTTTCTTCTCAAAAGAAGAGTACAAGCAGCTCAGGCATGTAGATGGCAACCTTCAAGGCCATCCTGAGAGGAAAACTCCAGGCATAGAGTTCATAGCAGGCTTTCTAGGGCAAGGATTATCAGCAGGCCTGGGCATGGCTCTTGGTTTTAAGAGAGAAAGCCTGAGCAACAGGGTTTATGTTCTCCTGGGAGACGGCGATAACCAGGAAGGCCAGACCTGGGAGGCTGCAAGGTTCGGTGCTCATAACAAGCTTGACAACCTCGTGGCTATTTATGATTACAACAATCTCCAGAGTGATGACTGGACAGAGAACATCCTCACCATCAAGGAGCCTGAGAAGCAGTGGACCAGCTTTGGCTGGAAAGCCATTGTTGTGGACGGGCATAATATTGCAGAACTGGTAACTGCGCTGGAAAAGGCAAAGCAAACCAAAGGCAAGCCAACCATTATCATAGCCAAGACCACTAAAGGAAAGGATACTTCCTGCTATGCAAACAATCCTATGTGCCATGGCAGCTGGGCTCCTAAGGAGGAGGATTACAAGAAATCCCTTGAAGAGCTTGATGCAAAAGAGAAGGAAATCCTGCAAGCAGATTATTCTGAACTGATAAAAAAGGCAGCAATCAGGGAGCTTGAGCCTCAGATAAGTGTCGGCACTGACATGAACCTTCTCAAGAGCAAGAAAGGAGAGCCTTTTGAAGATTATGTTTTTGAAAAAGGCCAGAAGATATCATTGAGAAATGCTTTTGGCATGGCTGCTTCCAACCTTGCAAAAAAATATGATAACTTTGACTTGTTTGACGCTGATGTGAAGGGAGGAACTATGACCTGTATTTTTGAAAAGCACTTCCCAAACAGGTTTATCCAGTGCGGGATTGCAGAGCAGAACATGATGAGCGTATCAGCAGGCTACCACCTGGCCACTGGAAGGATACCAATAATCACAACTTACGGGGTGTTTACCTCTATGCTTGCAGCAGCCCAGTTCAGGAACAACATAGCAATGCAGCACCTGCCAGTAATAGTAGCATCCAGCCACGTGGGAATTGATACAGGACCTGATGGCCCGACTCACCAGGCAACAGAGGATCTGGGAATTTTCAGGACTTATCCGGGAGTGACAGTGCTCTCACCAGCATGCCCTAACCAGCTTGAGAAGATGCTCGAGGCTGCTCTGAACTCCAACAAGCCTGTTTATATGAGAACAGGAAGAAGCCCTGTTCCTGTGCTCTACTCAAATGAGCAAGAATTTAGCATTGGAAAGGATTATGTGCTGAGGCAGGGTAAGGACATAACGCTTTTCTCCACAGGAATCCTTGTGAATGAGGCGCTAATAGCAGCAGATAATCTTGCAAAGCAAGGGATAAGCGCAGAGGTAATCAACCTTGCAAATATTAATCCTCTGGACAAGGCAACAATTATTGGCTCTGTGAAAAAAACAGGCTGCGCCTTAACAATAGAGGACCACTACATTAACAATGGCGTCGGAGGAGCCATAAGCCAGCTGCTCTCCAAGGAAGCGCCCACAAGGCTAGACTATATTGCGCTTAAAACTTATGCTGAGTCAGGAGACCCTGCAGAGATGAGGGCTAAATATGGCCTGGATGCCGCAGCTATTGAGAAAAAAGCTGTTGAGATGGTGATGAAAAAATGAAGCTTGAAAACAAAGTAGCAATTATTACAGGCTCCAGCAGGGGCATTGGCAGAGCCATTGCTCTGGAATTTGCAAGAGAAGGGGCAAATGTTGTTGTGACTTATCTGAAGGAAAGAGGGAAAGCAGAAGAGGTTTTAAATGAGATAAACGCGGTATATAAAGAGATTAGAAATGAGAGAAAAATTAATTTAAAAGCCACGATAGTCAAAATGGATGTTACAAAAAGAGAGGAGGTAAGGAACACTGTCAAGGCTGTGCTTGAGAATTACAGCACCATAGACATACTGGTGAACAATGCAGGCATAAACAAGCCATCTGATTTTCTTGACATTAAGGAGGAGGACTGGGATGAAATTATAAAAGTCAACCTCAAAGGAGCATATATTTGCTGCCAGGAAGTGCTTCCAGCAATGGTAAAGCAGAACTCAGGCAACATCATCAACATATCCTCTGTAAGCGGCCAGTATGGAGGGCCAAGGACTGCTCATTATGCTGTCTCAAAAGCAGGATTGATAATGCTTGGCTATAATCTTGCGATCAATTTTGCAAAGCACAACATCAGGGTAAATAATCTGTCACCTGGATTGATAGAGTCAGAAATGGCAAAGGCAGCAGCAAAGCTAGACATCAAGATACCCATGGACAGGAAAGGCACTCCTCAAGAGGTTGCTAAGGCAGCAGTGTTCCTAGCATCAGGCGATTCCAGCTATATGACTGCGCATACCTTAAACTTGAATGGCGGTTTATACTTCTGAGGTCAGGGAATAAAATAGGAGGACGATATGGTTAAAAGATTGTTAATTATCGGTGCAGGCATTGAGATGCTGCCCATATTTGATATTACCAAGGAAATAGGTCTGAAAACAGTAGTCACAGACATGAATCCTAATGCTCCTGGCTTTGCATATGCTGATGATTTTATTGTAGCAAGCACAAGGGATGTTGAGGAAACAATAAAAAAGGTTAAGGAGTTCAGCAAAAGAGAGAAAAAGAAGATTGACGGCGTGATGACTATTGCCAGTGACGTTCCCATGACTGTGGCTAAGGTTGCAAGAAGCCTTGGCCTGCCTGAGCTACCGGCTGTTGAGATTGCAGAGATTGTCTCTGACAAGCTAAAGATGGAGGAGTTGTTTATAAAAAAAGGAGTTCCTGTTCCCTGGTATAAGGTTATTACAAGCTTCAAGGAACTGAAAGAGGTTATTGAAGAGAAAGGATTGCCTGTTGTGATAAAGCCCATAGACAACTGCGGCGCAAGAGGAGTTTACAGGATAACAGAAAATGAAAAAAAGGATTTGAAAAAACTTTACGATTCAAGCATGTCATTCTGCAGGAATTCCAAGACCCTCATTGTGGAGGAGTTCCTGGAAGGTCCTCAGGTCAGCGCAGAGTCAATTGTTTACCAAGGCAAGGTGTACACTCCTGGCTTCTCTGACAGGAACTATGAATTTCTTGAAAAATATGCTCCTAACATGATTGAGAATGGAGGAGAACTTCCTTCTGCCCTGTCAAAAAAAGACCAGCAAAAGATTAGGCAATGTGTTGAAAAGGCTGCCAAGGCTCTGGGCATGGTTAATGGCGTGCTCAAAGGAGACATGGTTCTTAACAAGGGAGAAGCAAAGGTTATTGAAGTGGCTGGAAGGCTGAGCGGAGGATACTTCTGCACTCATGAAACCCCGCTCTCAACAGGAGTGAACATAATCAAGCCAGTCATACAAATGGCGCTGGGAGAAAAAGTTGATGTCAAAGCCCTAAGCCCAAAATACCAGAAAGGGGTGTGCGAAAGGTTTTTCTTTCCTCAGCCTGGCAAGATAAAAAGGATTGTAGGCGAGGAAAAGCTCAAAAGGCTGAGCTATGTAAAGCTTTACAGGATTTACCTGAAACCAGGGGATGTGATTAACCCGGTTACAGACCATACCAAGCGAGGCGGCATAGTCCTCACTGTTGGCAAGACAAGAGAGGAAGCTGTCAAAAGGGCTGAAGATGCAGTTAAGATGATAAAATTTGAGATGGAGCAGGGAAACAACAAAATGCCCGAGCTTCACCAGCCCAAGCTGGCTCATCCATCCAAACTGCTTCACCCATCAAAGCTTTATCTAACAACTGTTTTTCATTGCAACCTGAACTACTCAAGCATTCCTGTAGCAAGAAGAAGAGAAGTGATTAACACCTGCTACTGGCCATTGCTTGGATTTGCAGAAAGGCTGGGAGCTCATTCAGGAATTAAACTGGGCTTTGAGTTCAGTGGCAGGACTCTTGAAATAATAGAGAAGCTGGATAAAAGGTTCCTGGAAAAAATCAGGGAGCTCTGGCAAAGCAGAAGGATTGAGGTGATTGGCTCTGGATATGCCCAAAGCATATTTCCGCTTATACCAACAGAGGTCAACCTAAGGAACCTAAAGCTGGGTAATGAAATCTATAAGAAGCTCCTTGGCAAGCAGCCAGAAATGGCTTTTGTTAATGAGCAGACCTTCTCTTCAGGCCTGGTCGGGCTTTACCTGAGAGCAGGCTACAAAGCCATCATCATTGATTGGCCTAATGCTGTCAAGTACAATGACTGGCCTTCTGAAGAGCAGTACAATTCTGGGTTTATTGAAGACAATGGAAAAAGGATAAGGGTTATTTGGGACAACTGCCTGGCTTTTCAGAAGCTGCAAAGATATGCCTATGGCAATATGACGCTCGGCGAGTACTCTGACTTTGTGCTAAGCCATTATTCAAAAAACAAGGACAGGTGCCTGATGATTTATGGCAATGATGCCGAGGTGTTTAATTTCAGGCCTAGGAATCCTCAAAAGCTCCTGCACGCAGGCGCTATCAAGCAAGACGAAATCAAGAGACTTGAAGAGGCTTTTTCTGAGCTAAGAACACACCATGATATAGAATTCATAACTCCGAGCGAGTGCATGAAAAAGCTTGCTTCACAAAAGGTTTTCAAGGTAGGCAACCCTGAGCAGCCAATCATCAGCAAGAAGCAGGACAAGTACAACGAGACACGATGGGCTGTTTGCGGAAGAGAGAACTACAAGAGCAACACCTTGTGCTATGAGGCTTATTCCCTGCTGAGAGGGCTGGAAAAAAAAGGAAAAGCCCTTCAGAGCTGGTGGAAGATACTCATCATGCTCTGGGCCAGTGATTACAGGACTTTCACAACAGACGAGAAATGGGAGGATTTCAGGAAAACCTTGCTTAGCTTTGTGGTTGTTCTGAAGCGAGCTGCAAAAAAATCCAGGGTACGTTTAGGTGCTGAGGTTAAGGAAGGCAAGCAGGATAATCAGCTGATAAGCATTGACAAGGACAAATGCATTGTTGACACAAGAAAGGTTTTGCTTGAGCTTTCAAAAGCCAAGGGCGGCACCATAAAGAGCCTTGCCTTCAAGGATGTTAGCAATAAGCCATTGCTAAAGCTGCTTCCGCACGGCTATTTCAACGACATCAGCTATTCAGCAGATTTCTTCTCAGGCCACACCATTGTTTTCAGTGGAAAAGAAAAACTCACAGACTTGGCCAGTGCAA
>Ga0315297_10000207_pt1 | contig 32367 bp, 55 predicted proteins | sample YL17G15_0_MG_FD_203628 | JGI IMG/M metagenome (GOLD analysis project Ga0315297, IMG submission 203628) | Sediment microbial communities from Yellowstone Lake, YNP, Wyoming, USA - YL17G15_0 | ecosystem: Environmental > Aquatic > Freshwater > Lake > Sediment | place: USA: Wyoming | collected...
GCGGGTTTCAAAACCCGTATTGCGAGCTTTTCAGTTGACACGGTTCCTCCTAGTCACTTCTACAGCGCCAACCCCAAGCGTAGCGTTTCCTTGATGTGGGCCGTTATGACCCTCGGGTAGCAGACAACGCACGTACGCTTCATGGTTGCAAGGGCCGAAGGGCGAAGGTCCCTTTTTTTCAGTTGCGCGAAACCTCGCTAGTTCAGCGTCGTCCGCGTACGTGAAGCATTCCGGTCTAGAGTGTCCGTTCAGGAGCATGCATTCACGATTCTTTGCGCAGTGCTCGGCAGTCTCCATGCGCCTGATCGCCAGCGCTTCAAGGTCCCCGATACTTGAAATCCGCTCGCGCAAATCTTCCGACCAAGGCGCCTCTAGCCTAGCGCGTTGGTTGAAAGCGGGATCGATCCTCACGTCTGAAAGCTTGACCGCGCGTCCATGTTTTCCGGAATGGATCGTCCCCTTCATTCTGCACGCTTCGCTCTTACAAAGACGCGGCGGAAATGGCTCCTCGCTCGCCATTCTTTTCGCGTACCGCTCGCGATCTTTGATCTTCTTCCTTTCAACGGCCGCAACTTGGGCCGGCGTAGCTTTACACCAACAGTGCCCGTACTCACGAGCGCCGCATCCTTTGCATGGATTGTCCTTTGATAGTTTCTTAGCCATGGTTCCCTCTTTCCTGGTTGTCGTGCGTTCAAAGATACCCTGCTACCGCATGCGAATGCGCCCGCACCTACGTTCGCGAGACTACGCTTTCGCGTGAGTCAGGCGATCTGGATTCCCGATAGCAGAGTATCTCTCAACACACGAAGAAACCGCCGCATGCCTGACGCATGCGGCGGTTTCTTGCCCATTACCAGGATTGACTAGGACGCGCTAGCGGCGACTCCGTTCTTTCCCTTGCCCTTGCCCTTCCCCTCCTTCTCGCCAGCGGCCTTTGCCTCCTCCGCTTCCGCTTCGCGCTCCTCATTCGTGGGCGCGCTAACGGCCTTCTCGTATGCCTTCTCGCAACGTGCCGCGAAGCGATTCCAGTGCGCTTGCTTCACGTCCTTACGCTTCAGCGGAATCAACATCTGGATCATATCGATCGCTGCGGTGTCGCACTGGATCATTCCCTCGCGGACGAGAGACCCGAGGAGGGTACCCATAGCCTCGCTCTTTTCGAGCGCGCTATCGATCCAACGATTCTGCCCCTTCTCGCTTTCCTCGCCCTTCGCTTCCTTTGCGGAAACCGCATCGAAGTACGCCTTATCCTGGTCATTCTTATCCAGCTTTGAAAACCCGTGCATGACATGAGTGTCAAGCACTTCCTGACCATTCTTTGCAGCGTTGCGCCAGTGATCGAGCACCTTGTTAGAAAGGGTGCCCATGATCTTGTTCAGTCGCGAGACGTACGGCTGGGAGAGACCAAGGCTATCCGCGATAGACTGGTCCGACCTTGCCGGATTCGCCCGCTTGATTCGATAGATACCGAATGCCATGTCAGGCGCGAGCGGATTCTTCCTAGCGGAATTCTCGCGGACATTCAATTCCTGCGCTTCCGCTTCCGTCAACTTCCGAACGATAGCCTTGACGGTCGGATTCTTTGTGTTGATAAGGGGGCTACCCTCAACCCCATCGCCCACCAGCTTTGCCTCACTCGGGGAAAGGCTCGCAAGCTCAGCGATGATAGCTCCGCGCGTGAAACCCGTAACACACGAGTAACGCTTGCGGCTGTCCTTGTTAGGATGAGACCGAACGATGATAGGGGTATCCTGCCCCTTGAGCGCGATGCTCAGGAAGTTTTTGGAGTAATTCGACTCCTCGCTGTCCTCGGCATCGACCCCATCTTCGCCCCGCTGGGAAACGAATCCCGTAGGGGTAGACCTCGAATTGAACTTGGGATCGAAGTCAATATCGCTTATTGCGATATGCTCGACGGTCTCATCCTCACCGATAACACCAGTATTGACCTTGCCAGTTGCCATGATTGTAACCCTCTTCTTTTTGACGCAATGCGGTCTAATGATTAGACCGCGGTTTCACTCACTCAGAAAGACTAGCATACACCACTTTTTAGGTGGCGTCAAGGTAGAGCTTTCGCGTACCTCCTAAGACGCGCCAATCCTGGGAATGGCGCGACTAGAGAGAAACGGGAACCTATCGCAAGCGATCTTCCGCAGCCTCATCGTGCGCGATACGCTCGTCCGAGGTATCGGCTTTTTCCGCGATACGCTTCTCATAGGCGGTTTTGATCTTGAGCATCATATCAAAAGTCGCCTTCTGATAGACGTTGAAAAAGGGCGAGTAGGCTTCACCGAACGCCACGAGCTTAGAAAACTCATAAGGCGATACGCCGGTCCACGTAACGTGCCCCTCCTCGTCTAGCCCCATGACGGCGAGGAGGGAATACGTGCTCTTTTTCGGAGCATTCCACTTCTCATATGCGACCTTGGGGTTAGTCGTTTGCGAGCAAAGGCGAAAGCCCTTTTTCGGGGCATATTCGAGCCAATAGCGGATTTTACAGCGGAGACGAAACCCATACGGATAGTCGTCTACCACGTACGCGGTTTCAACGGTCGTATGACCTTGCAATACTTCTTTGATCGTCATGTTCGTACCCTCCTCAGTGCGGCAATACGAGTATTGCCGCACTAGGGAAGACTCGACTCGACTAGCCGATATCCTCGAAAGGATCGGGGATTAGATCGCTTTTACAGCAATCGTATACCCCTTTCTTATTCGGCTCACACGTAGCAATGACGCAATCCGAACAAATCTCGGATCCATCTGCCGAATACACGGCAAATCCACAACAGGGACAATCGTGCATGTTTCGTACCCTCCTCAGTGCGCCATTACTGGTAATGGCGCACTAGGGAAGACTCGACGACTACGTGACGGGGATAACTCCCATCATCACGCCTTCCTCAATCCCGACGACGGAATTTGTCTTACACTTCGGACAAGGATAATCCCTTGCGTCAGGCTCGCATTCCCCGCGAGTGATCTTGCCGCACTTCACGCAATAGCCCTTGTAGGCTTCGCTCGCACGCTCAATAGCTGCCATTTTCATGTTCGTACCCTCCTCAGTGCGCCATTACTGGTAATGGCGCACTAGGGAAGACTCGAATTCAGTCACGCCATGGGCAGATACTAAAATCAAGCTTCATACACTTTTCTAGAGGTTTTACACACTTTGCGCAGTAATGCGTTTCACTGAGGTATGTAAGCTTGCCATTCTTGCGTCCCATCACAGCGGCGCAGTAAACAGTTTCGCGCTTTGCAATGACTTTTTCACAAATATCGCAAATAATTTTTCGCATGTTCGTACCCTCCTCAGTGCGGCAATACAGGTATTGCCGCACTAGGGAAAGACCGAAGCCTTTACCTTCTCACTTCATAGGTCGGACATAGTGCGACTATGCCTTATCAGCCTATGGGTAGGTGCCACCTACCGAGCGGACGATCTATAAACCCATATTCGTACCCTCCTCAGTGCGGCAATACCAGGATTGCCGCACTAGGGAAAGCCCGATTCACCCCGTCATTTGTCGCCCTAGCGCGCGCTCAATTGCGCGACGAAGTACCAGTACGCGGTTTCCACGATCGCGGTAAATCCGCGCAGTAGTGCGCCCCGCTTCACCGCGTTTCAGCGCGCCGTCGGCAAGATTGTGCAGATCCTCCGCTCGCAACGCGAGCGCAAGGCATAGGTCAATTACTTGCTCGTCCGAGATATCCATATCTAGATGCATGTTCGTACCCTCCTCAGTGCCACGCTAGCAGCGTGGCACTAGGGAAGACTCGACGACTAGCCGATCCTTAGCACTTCCCCGCCGTTCATGTCGAACGCATCGAAGTGTATGTTGTTATCGAAATTGCTCGCGATATCGAGCGCTTTCGCTTTCGAGATTTGTAGGTAAACGCCGTCATCGCGCGTTGCCCTAACGTAAACCTCGACAAATCTCGCCTTAGCAATTGCCTTGCGAAATTCACTATTGGTCATGTTCGTACCCTCCTCAGTACCGCGCTAGCAGCGCGGTACTAGGGAAGCTACCAAATAACGGCGCTAAAACCGTCTTTGAAATCCTCATCTTTCGCGATGCAAGCATCGCAAATCTCGCCCGATCCATCGGCCCAAGAGTGATTACCTTCTGCGGCCTTCCCGCATTCGGTACACTTTGGCGCGATTTCGGCTACTCGCTCGCCACGCATGAAATCAGGATCCATGTCCGTTCCTTTCAACACTGGGATTAGAGAGGCTTGGTTGCGCCTGCTTTCGCGCAATATCTAGGCTTGGTTTCTCGTTTCGCGATTGAGGGAGCACGGGGGAACCGCTGGCGAAGATAGGGCTAGGATCCTAGCTTACTACCCAATGGCCTAGCGGGCCGATTACCTTTTTTCGTTCACGGGAATGAGAAAACAATCCTTGTATTGCTCGCTTGCGGCCGCAAAGCGGCGAGAGCAAGCGCAACCAAGAATCTCTAGTGACTTGTAGTGTACCGTTCACCTTCCTTAGCTTGCGCTAGGTTTCGCGTGCCTTGGGTCTCTCATAGGATCCCATCGCAAGGCATGCGTTTCGTTCGCAGGTAAACGGTACGCTACAAGTCTCTAGTTCCGTCTAAACGTCTCGCGCGGTAGGTCGGCCGTTCAAGCGTCAAAGAGACGCTAAAGCCGCAACGTACCGCGCACAAGTCAGCCCCCTTAGGCCCCTCAACCCTTTTCGTAGGGTTGACCGCCCCCTCGGAAGGGACAGCGGTAGGACACTTGCCGGAACGCCAAGACTTCTAAGCCTTGCGCGTTTCACCGACTAAAGGAGGCACGTGGTTGCTTACGTGCAACGGACCCCGAGTAAGAGCGTGCGCGCCAGTTGGCGCGAAAGACTCACACGGGCACCAAAACGTGAGAACTAGTTCAAGCGTCGCGAACGACGCACCACGTAGGCTGTCTCCTACGTGTAACCTTGGGGTCTACCCTTCTCGCCACGACGCTAGCGCGCCGTCCCTAACCTTCGACCTACAGTGTACCAAGGCCGCGCGGCCTACGCGCTAGCCTTGCCGTTCTCCTTCCTTCGCTCGTGAGGTAAGACGGTCCTACCTACGAAAACTTCACGTGGTAGGCGAAAAAGTTTTCGGCGTCTTTCGCCGTCCCTTTCTCGCCGTCCCGAACCACTACCTAGCAGGCCACGTGCCAACGAAAACAGTACCAGTTTTGACGGGGAAAACGAGGTTAGCTCCCTTCCCCTACGTGTAACCGCGAAAAGTTTTGCGCTGTCGTTTTCCGGGAAAGGCCGTCAAAACTGCCGCGAAGGTTTCTACGCGGGGCGCGAAAAGTTTTGCGCGCCGTTTCGGGGGGACGCTGGCGAGGGTCTGCCGCGTGGTTGGCCTTTGCCGCGCCTAGGAGGTACCTAGGAGCGGTCCGAGCGTCGCCAGCGTGGGTAGGGCCCTACCGTTCCTGAAAACGTTTTGGGGGGTTTTCCCCTCACACGGGGTTTTTACGTGTAGGCGAGAAAAACGACGGACTTTGACAGTGTAGGCGAAGAGAAACGACGGGCTTTCTTGACGGCCAGTTTTTAGGTGTGCGCTCAAACCCTCGGGTAGCTACCCGACCAGGCTCGCCCGACCAGGCCCGACCAGGCTCGCCCGACCAGGCCCGACCAGGCTCGCCCGACCAGGCTCGCCCGACCAGGCTCGCCCGACCAGGCTCGCCCGACCAGGCTCGCCCGACCAGGCTCGCCCGACCAGGCTCGCCCGACCAGGCCCGACCAGGCTCGCCCGACCAGGCCCGACCAGGCTCGCCCGACCAGGCTCGCCCGACCAGGCTCTCACACTGCGCCGCAAGTTTTCTCAAGCTCAATTATGGCTTCTTCGATATCGGCTTTAGCCTGCATGAGCAATGAAACAGCCCCCTTTTTATCTCCTATTTGGATATAGCTGTATGCGGCGCCGCACTTTGCCCCAGCCTTTCGAGTCAGAGTCAACGGGTTAGACGATTCAATACCGGGATTGCTCATTGTGACCTATTCTCCTGCACGCCATTTGATCTGGATCTTCTTCGATATCTTCTTTACTCGTTCAGCAAGCAATCGGTACTCTTTTGCAATATTGTTTACTTCGCCATGGCAATGTTTCACCTCTTGTTCGTGCAATTTGTATAGCGCATTAGCCCGCAAGTCCAATGCGGTGAACGTATCCCTGACTTCCTCTTCCGTCAATTCGAGTTTCATGTTCCATTACCAGGATTAGAGATTCATGCACATTACGCCATCGATCTGCGCGAATACTTTAGACGTAAATTTCCCGTAATTAGTCACCGCTATAGCGATCTTATCTGCCGGGGTTACGCTATCTAGTCCGACAAGCTCGCGAATGAAAGAGGTAGCGATCTGTCCTTGCCGTCGATTCCACGAGTCAATGGCCCCAAACTCCCAACATTGATTCCGAAGTCGAAACTCGACGCTCAGTTTTGCGCGACTGTTGGTTGATATGGCGATCTGCATCGGACGAAAAGTTACCATTGGGAAGGCGCCAAATTCGCAACGTGCCCCTGCCATCACGTAAGGCGCGCCGTTAGGGTATGGGGGGAGTAGTGTCGTCCAATGCTTTGCGATCGGATCGCTATGAGAGTTGGGGTACAATACCGGCCTAAAATTCTTGCCCTTATGCACTACGCTATGCACTTCGCAAAAGGGTAGACCGAATTGCTGCGGCCCGCATGTACACTGAGCATATGTCATTGTTTCTCTCCATTACCAGGATTGTCTAGCGCAGCGCTAAGCACCGCCTGCTTCTTCACGAGAATCTTGCATATCCGAGAATCAAGCGAACGGTCCCATACCAAGTGATCGATGAGCACGCATTCCTCTTGCCCAATTCGGTGCGCCCTATCCTCCGCTTGCGTCATCTTGCCGGGTACGGGATCAAGCTCTGCGAACACAACATGACTCGACGCCGTGAGGGTAAGTCCGACGCCAGCGGCCCCGATGGAACCAATGAGCACTCGGCACATGGGATTATTTTGAAAGTCGTATACCGCTTTGCCCCGGTCGGCAACATGAGTCTTGCCCGTAATGACTTGCGAATAGCCAGTAAGCAGATTCAGACTGTATTCGGCACCAGGCTGGGATAGTCCAGCGTCAATACCCGTTTTGAGCCCTTCGATTACGTCGCCATGGTGCGCGAAGAGAATGACCTTTCCGCCGCCCTCCAGCGCGGACAACACGTATTCCACAATTTGCGGAATCTTCGCCAATCCCTGCGCCAGTCTCCTCTTTGAATACTCCTCGAATAGCACCTTATCGCTATAGAGCTTTCGTACCGCCGCGTCGAAATTCTCAAACGTCAGATTGGGAATAAGATCGTCGTCTCCCTCACCTATCGACGGGAGCACGATAACTCTCCTCCGCTTGCTCGGCAGTTGCTTGAGTACCTCGCTCTTGAGTCTGCGAATCATACACCCTGCCCGAAGCCTTACCTGCAATTCACCGAGATTGGACGCGCCGCTAAAATCCCAATGCCAGTTTTTATCAGAGTTGCCCCTCCCGTGCTTGACCTGCTTGGCGTCGCAATAGCGTCTTGCGTATGCCCAGAAGCCAGCATTTTCTCCTTCGCCCACCTTCGTGCTTTCGAGCCTCTTGGTTTCCTTGTTTCGCTTCTTTACGGCACCTGCCGGATCCCATTCCTTCGGATCGACGATACGGAGCAGCGTCCAAAGCTCCATGGGGCGGCTCTCCATCGGAGTGCCCGTCAGTAACAATACCCGTTTTGACCACTTCGCAGCCTTCAGAATTCTTTGCGTCCGTAGACTGCCCTCATTCTTTACGTAGTGCGCCTCGTCTACAATGAGCAAATCATAGAAGGCCATTCCAATCTTGGAGATCCCCTCGTACGTCACCACGTCAACGGAGAACGTCCCGCGCTTCACGAGCCATTCCTCAATCTCGTTTAGCCAATTGAGCTTTAGAGACTTCGGACAGACAATGAGGACTTTTTTGATATCGGGGTCCGCGTTTATGAGACCTATGGCGCTGACCGTTTTACCTAGCCCCATGTCGTCGGCAAGGAGCGTCCCTTTCCTACCGAGCATGGCGCGAATTCCCTCCTCTTGGTAAGGCAGATAGCTCTTACCTTCGGGGGCTGGGATAATACTGGGATTCATTTACTTTTCCTTCTACGATTCCTCTGCGTGGCATACGACCAATAGACTCGGCACCTACCGCCGGCAAACCAAGCTAGAAATATGGCATGCGGCTGACACTTTACTGCGGTTGAAAAGACAATGGGCATTAGATCCTCTGCGCGCTCGAATTGATATACGGTCCGACCTCAAACCTCGCCCATTCCTCTCCCTCGATAATCTTCCCCTTCTCGTCCACATACGCAATGACCGCCTTGACGGTCTCGAATCTCGTCATGGGGCGCCAGCTTCCCCGGAGCAGTACGCCCTTCCTGCGATGTGCCTTGCAGATCGTCTGCAATCGTTGAATCAACTTTCTCTCCGTCGGCTTCACCTTATCGCTTGGATAGCGATCGTCCTCATACATCACGACGGGCTGAGTGACCTTCACGACGATCGACAATCCATAGCAACCTAGTGCCTCATCCCAATGAACGTTATTGAATCCCACGGAGATCCGGCCGAAGGCGATTGTGTATCCGTCGAGTGTACAGAGACGGACGACTCCACCTTGGGAGAGACGTTCGGTCATTTCCCTGTCTTCCTCGCGGATGGGCCGATCGCAGAACTTGCATTGACAAGTGCTCTTGCTCATAACTGGTATTACTCTCCCTCTTCGTATTCCGTCAAATCCGCATCCGGCTGCTCCATCGCCTCAAGCGTCGCCCTCGCAAGCTCAATAGTCTCCCTCGACTTTGACGCCTTATCGTAAGGCACGCTCCTCTGAGTCTTGGGGAACTTACGCAATTGAAGTGTCAATCCGTCCGGGTTGACCGCTTCCCTCTTGGGCAATGGGTTGAATGACAATTCATTCTTCCTTGATATCCATTGTCCGTAGGCCGGTAGCGTCCCTCCGTCCTTGTTTTTCCGTCCGGGCAGCGCCCTCGCATACCCCTGCGGAACCTTCATAATCGAGGTTTTCGCCCCGCAAAACCTAGTAACGTCCGGTACACGAGCGATGGCATTGACACCATCCCTCTCCCAAGCCTCGACAATGACTTTCCAGTGTTCCAATACAACCGAGCGGCCCACTCCTCTAGCGCGAATCTTCTTGATCTCTTCTTTAGTCGGACTAATCGGAAAGTATATACCAGGTCTCGCGATGAAAACACCGTTGGGATGCGCCGTCTCTTCCCAACCTCCAAGCGGTTTTCGCTTTCCATCAATTTCGATGTCAGTACCGGTATTGAACGGCTTGGGCGTTTCGAGTCTTTCACGAGTATAGATTCCGTCCGTGGCTATCATCAAAAGATTGGACCAGTCTTTATGCAGAGCCAGCATATCGAGGATCTGCGCCCTGCAACCTGACGTTATCATTCCCGCCCATATCCAGCAATTGAACTGCGCAGATCCGACCGATTGGGCAAGTTTCCCGTAGCAGGAATTGACCGCCAATTTTATGACGATGCCGGCGCCCTCTTTGCCAATCCTCAACCGTACCAGGTAGTATTCCGGCAACTTCGCGAACGGCTGACAATCGCAGTCGGTATGGTAGACCCACGCCTCCTTGAACTTCACATGCGGAAAGATCCTTTCACCAGAAATATACTCGTCCTTCCAAACCCAGCCGCCGCCGCTTTCGATAGGGAAGCTGATACTCCCATCTTCAGTACGGAAAGGGAAAGGACCCCACGTAGTAATACAAGGATTGTTTCCCAATTCATATGAGACGAGAGCCGCCCTAGCGTCATCAATGCCTGACCTTTTTTCAGTCCTTTTCCACGTACCGTGGAGAAGACACGGCAGGAAGGTTGTATGGTACGGATATGCAGAGGATATATCGTAATTGAATAATGGCTCATTGATCGAACCAATGACAGAGTTTTCAAAACGCCCTCCGAAGAATGCAGCGGCTACCGCGCTTTTCATGGCAACCGGGGTCGGCACAAGATACTTCTTTATGCCCATGACCGTAAGCATAGCCGCGCCGCTTGAGCCGGCGCCGTAAAACGTCTTGAGCTTGAGTCCAGCCTGCTCGTGTGCAGATACGAGCCTATGACCAAGCTCTGCGATGCACTGGCATTCTTCCAGGCAATAATCGCGAATCGCCTTCATTCCCTCTTTATCAAACTCGGAGCGCTTGTCTTTCATCTTCGACATACGTTCCCACAAGTCGGGACTGCCAACCTTCCAATCCTTCAAGGCGCCGACGAACTTGCCCTGAAAGAACTTGAATAGGTCCCATACCTTGTTATATCGGTCTCCTTTTCTGACGCTGAACTTGGTTCCCTGGAGATTGAGTCGATATCCTTTCCACTTGACCGGATATGGACCTTTCATTGCCTCGTCGCCCGGCCGTTGCCGAAGGTCGGGACGGAAAAGGAGATACAGACTCTCGTTGTCGAGGTCTGTAAGCATCTTGGTAAGATCGTAGTTGAAAGAGTAACTGAATATGAGAGTGTTCGTATTCGGCAATCCCAGTATTAGATCCAGGCATTGAACTGTCGTGAGTCGCCCTCCCTCTTCCGCCTCGACGTACCATTCCTCATTCTTCTTATTGGGCAATGACTCCCTCTTTGCCGCCAGAAGAATATATCTATGATCCGCCCGTCCCTGCCCCTCGCCGTCGATTCCGATATACGTTCTTTTCTGACCGTTAGTTCTATATTTCTTATGTTGTGAAGCCTTCAGTCCGCATTTACTGCAAGGGTCTCCATCGACTTTATGGGTCACGCGGTGTTGGTCCGACCTGTATCCACACTTCTCGCAATGACTCTCGCCTTGAGGGACGTGATCGGGATAGACCCTTTTCGTCTTACTCACATAGTGCATGTCTTCATGCCAGCCGCAAGAGGCGCACCAATCGGCCTGAAACCGATTGGGTAGAAACGCGTGCCTTATCCGGTGCCTATGAGACTCCTTCCCGCATTTCGTACAGGGATCGGCGTCCGGTACGTGGCTCTCCATTTCGTATTCAGCGGTCATGGTCTACTTTGGCATACTCTCAAGGTGCTTCTTTATAGAGAAGTCGAATTCAATCCCGGTATTGCAAGAAGTAGCTTTGGCAACTTGCCTGCGCACCTCTTCGATGTTCTCCGCTTTCCATAATGGCGCGCCTTTCTTATACCACTTCGCCTTGTTTCTTCCGCGCAAAAGCGTCTTGCAGTCAGAAGGCATAAGAGTGTTCTTTGATAGGTTCAAGTCGTAAGTCCCGGCGGCGCCCCACCTTACGACCAAGTAGCTGCCTGATGGAGCGATGTACTCCACCGGCAGCGTGCGCCTCTCACCGTTAGGGTGGACGAATACGATCTGAAAGTCAGGATTTCGCATGGTTACTAGTCGATCTGTTCTGGGTCATGTCGCTTCTCCCTCTGTTTCAGCCTGTCAATACTGGGATTCAGAATTCCAAACTCCCGCAAGTCCCTTAGCGCCGCCTCTTCCGTTGCCGCATACAATTCAAGCTCGCAGCCGTCCTCTCTTTGATAGACCCACATTGTTTCGTCGTGCGGTGTCTTTGTGCTCATCGGTGCCGCTCCCTCGATTCTTGCATGGCGACACGATGCCTCTTGCAAAGTCTGTCTCCCACCTGCGAAGTGCTGTCGCACCCTTCACGAGCGCATGGTTCAAGTCTTTGATTGACCTGAGATACTTTGGCGACCGGGACAATGGTTGGTTCCTCCTTACATGCAATGAGACTCACACTAGCGTTGAGCCTCTTGATCGTCTTGCGAATTGCCTTTTTACGGGCTGCCATTTTCTTGGATGCCATGTCAATCGCCCTCTTCTCCAACCTCGTAAAGCTTGTTAGCCATATCGTTTAGACTGTCTTTTATGCCGGCAAGCAGGTTCAGTAAGTGCAGCCTGAAATCCTTCTCGTCGTCCTTTCCGCTGCCATCGTCCTCCTCTGGCGAATGGTCGTAGTAGAATTCGCCATTGCCGTCATTCCATCTTATTGCCATTTCAATCCTTGTATTGAATCTTTTTGATAAGCCAGTCTATCCGACACATGATTTCCGTTGCGGCGATAAGCGGTAACAGAATAGCAACCGTGAGCCAGAAGCCAGGTTCCTTATCATAGTTTTTCATTACTTGTTAGGAACCAGGTCACTCTCTTGAGGCTTGTTCGGCGCAATCTTGACCAAATTCCAGCCCCCCGCAGGGAAAGCCAGAACCAGAATGCTCATCATACCGTCATGAGAGACAACCCAGAAGCTCAACGCACCGCTAGGTTCCATCGTGAGGCTATGAGCCTCTACTGTAATTTCCTCATTTGAGCCCTCATTTCCAGTCACGGGGTCATAGGTGCTCGTGGTCACACACCAGGTCTTGATAGTAGCCATGTTTTCATCCTGCTTTCAGTACCAGTATTACGGAGAAGCCCACAACGCATAAACTTCGCGTAGTGGGACGTTGAATTCTTGAGCGATCCTCATTGCCTCCTCAATGTCGTGGCCGTTGTCTAGAGCCTTATTCAAGCTTGCTCGAATGTAGTGGCGGATACTCCTGTTCAGCATACGGAGCCTTGACGGTTCTTTCGCGATTCGTCCGTCCTCGCGGAGCCATTCGGGGTCCGGGTTGTCGCTGACGAATTGGTCGAACTGCTCTTGCGTCATGGTCTTATCAAACCCTTCGGCAATTGCCAGTCCCGTTACCGCCTCTAGTCTCTCTTGTTTCAGCTTCTCGTCTAGTATTCTGACCTTCTCCTCGAAAGCCTTTTTAGCCAATCCCGGTATTGGCTTGTGCTTCTCCGTCCTCTTCTTCGCACCCTTGACCGCTTTCGCCTTAGCGCGGTTATCAAGTATCTGAGTCTTGAGCTTGCGGACCTTCCAGCCTTTTTTCGCGGCTTCAGATCGACGCTTCCATTCCTTCGTGCGCCTTACCTTCTTAGGTTTGGGCGGAGAAACGGACTTTTTGCGTTTAGCCATTCGAGCTAACTATGCGACAATACTTGACATTTGTACGTGTATGCGCTACGCTTCTCGTTCAGGGTCGTAGCCATGATCCCGATGGGCCAACCCGGCCGCTGGTCATTCCCTCTTCCAGCGTTACCGGGTTGGCCTGTTGCTTTTCTACGCCGCTCGTTTCTTAGACAACTCCATAAGGGCATTGACAAGGGTTTCAATCGTGGCCCCAAGGTCGGCTCTTTTGTCGTAGCTGAGCGAGTCGTCTATCATTATCGACATTCTCAGTCTCATAAGCTGCTGGATATCACGAGTCAGAGCTTGTGAATCTCGCGGCTTTATCGGACGAGCCATGATAGTAACCTATCCCATTACTGGGATTAGGCGTTCTCCTGGATCGCCTTGCGCTCGCTCGCCGCCGCCGCCATTTGCTGCGCCTTATCGCGGCGATACCCGGCAAGCTTCTTTTTGTCTTCGGGCGAGACGCGAAGATCGAAGATCCAACACGTCTGACCGGGCTTGCTCGTCTTCGCCTCACGCAGCGCTTCGCAGCGGACGATCGGGAAGAGACCGCATTCCATATACTCGTTGAACTTGTCGTCAAGCTGGACATACACGCTCACGGTAAACGTGTCGCCCTTCTTGACGATAACGTCCGTCGCGTCGTCCTTCGGCCCGCTCTGACAGGCAAGTTCGTCTTGCTCAAGCTTCATCTGATACCGAACGAAATCGGTGTTGCGGTCGTCACGTCCAATGGGACGAGCGAAGAAAACTTTCCTCGCTTCCGGCTTCCAATATGGGGCAAAGCCAGTCTCTTCCTTTTCCCAGTTCGTCGCGTCCGGCGCTCCTGCAACAGCGACGATTGCGGTCGACTTCGTGGGATCCTTCTTATCGTTTGCCATGATGATTCACTCTTTCAGTAGTACCGGTATTGTCTCGGTCAGCACCAAGCTCAACCTTGACTTTGAACATACAGTATACTACACTATCTCCTGGTTGTCAAGTTTAGTACCGAATTATACAATTACTCTTTTTCGACTAACTCAACTGACAATACTGGGAATAAGCGAATGAACACAACGACTAAACAGCGGTCATTCATCGTGTTTCGTACACCTGACGGTCAGTGTGAGTGGGATTCATGCGACTTCGGTACGGAACTAACGTGCGCGAAATTCCATAATGCTGTACTCATCCGAATTGAGGGGACTCAAGGAAAGGCCGAGCGCGAGGTACGCATCTTGAACGGTTGGATCTGAATACCAGGATTGAGAGGGAAACTCATGCAACCTGTAGCTACCAATAATTGCGAGTCTGGGATACCGGGTAACGGCGAAGGGGTTGAGCCGCATAACCACTCGTTGCGCTGGCATCTAGTGAGCAAGGAGGGGCGCACTTTTGTCGTGTATGCGGATAGTCTGGCTCTTGCGGTAGACGTTTTTCTCAATGCCGGTATTGGCATTGGGGGAATCGTTCAGCCTAGCGGCTACTACTGTCAGCGCGCCAACGCGATCTACCAGGCGAAAGACGGTCCCACTGTCTTACTCGATAACTCGAATGGACGCCTGACGTGAGCAAACGTAAGAGTGAGAAGGACCTAAAGAAAAAGGACGTACGCCCGTGCAAGCTCTGCGGTCTGAAGTTCGATAAGCAGGCTATGCAATGCCCCGGCTGCCATACGTGGAACACGGGAGCGCATGCGGACGATCCTTCTCAAGATGGGACAGTCCTTCTCAGTGATGCGAGCGTGGCGGCACTTACGCAATTGCAGACCGGCCCGTGGGATCCATGCTTCGGTCAGCAAATCGTCGGTAAGAAGACGATCATGGGAATCGTCAATACTGGTGTTACGCTGCTAGGCGGCGCCCCCGGTGCCGGTAAGAGCACGCTCTCACTCCAACTTGCGCAAGCCATAATCAAGTCAACGAAGCGCGAAATTCTCTACGTGGAAGCCGAGGAGGCTACCGAAGAGTTGAAGGCTCGCGCCGTACGGCTCAAGATAGACTGTCTCGATCGTATCCGAGTCGTCCCCATGAATAGCAGTACCGAAATGTCGGGCATCATCACGGGACGTAAACCCAGCGCCATGATCATTGATTCATTACAGGGATTGTGCGGTACCGACCTGGAGGCACAAGTGGAGTTTTGCAAGGCTCTCAAGGATTACACGGTACCCGGAAAGTTTCCGGCCATCGTTGTCAGTCATGTGACCAAAGACGAAGGCTTCGCGGGCCTCATGGCGCTACAACATGCGGTAGACACGACCGCGCTCTTTACTGTCTATGACGACGGTGTAAGAGAGCTAAAGACGGTAAAGAATCGCTTCGGCCCTTCCAATGTCGAAATGCTTTTCAACATGACATTACTGGGATTGAAAAAGAGGATGCCAGAGGAGGATGACGATGACTGAAGAGGAGAGCGATACCACTTGTTCCGTCTGTAAGAAGACGGATTGCACGTTTGTCATGAAGTGCCTAATATGCAAGTGTTTAGTATGTGAGTTTTGCGAATTGCTGTATTGTGCAGAGGGGTATCATGCCGCAAAGTAAACCGATCGATGCCGTCGAAGAGTTTGAGGGACTCGATAGGGCTTTTCTCATAGCCATCATCATCTCTCAGCGGGCACGCATCGCAGAGCTTGAATGCGGCGGTATCATTCTCAAGGGTTGGTGGTGCCTCTACTGCGACACGTTCAATGGCGAAGAAAAGGAACTTCGGGTTGAGTGTCGTCATTGCCGCTCGGATAAAAAGGTTCGTTCTAAGGCCGTCAGACTTCTAACCAATACCAGGAATGACTGATGTTTCGCATCGACAGAGATCGGATGTACGTCGTCTATTCAATCGACGATAGGGACCTTGCGCTTGCCCTCCTGGATATCGAGGGAATGTGCCTTGCCACTCCGGGCGGCTATCAACCAATTCGGTACCTTACGAATCAGGGCCACTGGGAGCAGCGTATTTCCTATGTATCCAGCGAGCGTGAGAAGGCTCGATTGAGGGATAAGCTACGGCGAGAACGTCAAAAAGAAGCTAATAATCGTCTCTCCTAGTTAGACTAATAAGAAAAGAGGGCGAATGGTCTACCTAGGCGGGAAAGCTAATCAGGCGAAGAGAATCGTGAGAGAGATAAGAAGATATAAAGGAGCACGAACTAAATACATAGAGCCTTTTGTCGGGGCTGGTTCCGTGTTGTCCCGTATCACGCTAGACTTTGACGTGTGCGAAGCGTCGGACATTGTGCCCGATTTGATTATGCTTTGGCAGGCAATCCAAAAAGGTTGGATTCCACCGTTAGTGTCAAAATACACATACGAAGCAATAAAGAATTGTAACCCGTCTGCGTTGCGAGGATGGGCGGGTTTTGGGGCTTCTTTCCGCGGAAAGTGGTTTTCGGGTTACTCACATAGCAAATCGCGAAACTACCAAATTGAGAGTCGGGAGCGGCTACTCGATAAGTTTATTCGTATACAGGGGGTAAGTTTCGTTTGCAGACATTACAAGTCAATTATTGCAGATTCTAACTCAGTCATATATTGCGACCCGCCCTATATGAACACCGAACAATACCAGGCATCAGGCGATACGTTCGACACTGAATCTTTCTGGTCCACTGCTAGAGTTTGGGCAAGAACCGGCGCCATAGTTTTTGTAAGCGAGTTTACCGCCCCTCGTGACGCTCATAGATTATTTTCGGAGAAGCGCAATGTAAGCGTGTCTAAAAACATGAATACTATTCCTAGTATTGAATCTCTATATGTTTTGTGACTCATACGCGCGTACTTGACATTAGCCGTCATTGTGATATCCTATAGGTTCAATTGTGTATTCAGCCATAAGGGCTCAATACCGGTACTGAACCAAAGGATCGACAAATGGCAATGCCCACCGGAATGACTGTTGGCGAGTTGGAGAAGACGATGCCCCCCGCGCAGAAGACGGCCCTTCGCCGTTGGTGGGATGCAAACAAAGACAGCAAGATGACGCAAGCCAAGCTGCACGTTGCGGCTGCCGGCCATGGCGTCCGGGCCGGCGGCGAAGCGCTCTTTGTCGGCGGCGCCCTCGGAGCCGTGCATGCTCTTTCTCCGACCGGCCTTGACGTGAAAAAGGTCCCGGTTGACGCCATTGGCGGCGCCCTCGCTCTCGTCGCTTCTATCGGAATGGCCCATACCGAGGTCGGTGCGGATCTGCGCAATGCAGGTACCACGGCTCTCGGTATTTTTGCGTTCCGTAAGTCGCATGACATGGTTCGCGAAATGCAGATCAAGAAGGCTGGCATCACGCCTGGCGGCGGCGCCGCCATTCCGGCCGGCATTGGACCCGCAATCAGCAAGGTCGCTGGCGAAACCGACTTCAACGACATGGCGAACTTCAATGGGAGCGGCCGTCGCTCTTGGGGCTCCGGTATCATCGGAATGGACGCTGGTGCGGAAGACCCCGTTGTCGCCGCGGCGCGGTACCTCTAAAACGGGTATTGAATGTTTCCGATCCTTCCAGTCGTCGGAGTCGTGCTTAGCGGGCTAGGACTGTATTTTACAGTCTCTCGCACCAAGCAGATTCCGACGGCTGTGGTTCAAGCGGCTGTAGCCCCTCCCACAACGAATGTCACCGTTTCGTTGCCAAGCGCAAGTCAGATTCAGACAACTGGGGATGCCGTAGCTGATGCGATCATGAAGGCTACGGGGCAGGCGCCTCCGATTCCCCCTGCGACGATCGCAGCTGCGCAGAAGATCGTTTCGCAGTTCCCCAACCTCAAACTCTAATACCAGGAATGAAACCGAATGTACCCTCTCTATCTAGCTGGCGCCGCTGTACTTGGAGCGGGCGCATATCTTTTCACTCGTAAGAAGCCCATTCCTCCTGCCGTGGCTCAAGCGGCCGTCCAGGCTCCGCCACCGGCTCAGGCACCTCGATCGGCGCCTCTCGGCCCCAGCAGCCCCGAAGCTCAGGCCGCAGCGGCCGCGGCTCAGGGCGTCATCGTTCCAAGCAGTCCCGAGGTCCAGGCCGCGGTTGCATTGCAGCAGGCGGCGACAGACTTTTCGCAGGGACTAGCGTTCCCTGGAACCGGGATCAATCCTGGTATTCAGTCTGCTACCCAGTTCAATCCGGCACCGGGCCCTCAAGACTTTCTATCGGCTGCATCCCAGGCCGCTACGGCAGTGTCTCAGACTCAGACTGCCCCCGAGGCGGGCGCATTTGAGTCTGCCGCCCAAGCCGCATCTGATGCGGTCACTTCTTCTGGATTGCTCTCATCGCCTGCCGACCAGGCATCGAACATCTTCGACGCTCTGAACGTCTTTACCGATCCGAACCAAGAGTAAGACAATGCCCATTCCCATCGCCATCCCGATTGTAGGCGGCCTCGTCGTTGCGACGGGAGCCGTGCTCGCCCTTCGAGCCAAGAAAAAGAAAGAGAAGGATGCCGCCGCCGTGACTTTCAGTCCTCGACAGCAGCAGGTTATTGCGCAACCATTGGCGCCAGCGGCGCAGCAGGCGGTTGCGGGCCCCGGACCTGCTCCAAGTCAGGCCGCGGTCAATTCGCTGAAGATCATGCTCGATGCAGGAACTATCAAGCTTGATGAGGTCATGAAGTCTACGACCGGACAGATTGTGTCCAAGACGCCGCCGCCCGGCAACGTCGGAGGCGTCGCGCCTCCTGACGATATCCTCACGCAGATCAGGCAGGGCGATACCCTTACCGTTCAGACGGCGTTTGCGAACCTTCCGGCGTTTTCTCAGGCTGGACTGGCAATCATGCCTTTTGTAGCCCAGGGTCCGGTGGATATGGGATCGCGCACCGTCATGGGCATTTCGAGCGACCCGCGCATTCCTCCCACTACGGAGGTTTTCCCCATTCCCGTAGGTTCTATCACCGGTATCGGACCGGCTGACTAATCCTGGTAATGACCAGAGGTAACGACAGAGGGAAAAGCTTCGTGGCACATGCCACGCAGATCAGACTAAGCAATAATGCGTAGTCTGAGGGTTGAAACGGATAGGAGATACGAATAACATGACGCCCAATTCTCGCCACCTCGCGCTTCGTGACACGGCCCTCGCTGCTCTCGTCGGCGCCCTTCCGGGCTCCAACTTCGGCGCCGATTACGGTTACGGCTCGGACTACAATCCGAGCTTTGGTGGCGCTCCCCAGTTCGGAACCGAGTTTGGTCACATTGGTGACGACCCGACGCCGCAGAACATGGCCGCTGCCTGGAATGCCGTCAAGCAGACCAAGCAGCGTCAGGCCATTCTTGAGCCGAACGCAGGTTCTTCGTCGAAGATCCAGCGTTATGGTTTCGCGGTCAATCAGGATATCACCGTCGGCACTCCGCAGCAGCTTGGTGGCGGCGCGGCCCTCGGCGGTAACCCGGAAACCCACTTCCGCCCGCAGCGGATCACGGTCAACGCTCCGGGCGTTGGCTTCATCCTTCTCGACACGATCAAGGTTGCGAACGTCGGCGTTCTCGTCGGCGGTACGCATGACGCTTTCGACTTCGCCCCCCAGGGCGTTGGGCAGTCGCTCGACGTTCCGACCATCAGCCCCGCGAACCGTATCAACGTGCTTGGTTCGTACACGGGCACTGCTCCGCTTCCCCTCATCGCCGCCGCCGCCTTCAAGGTGTGCGTCAGCTTCAAGGGTCCGGCCACGATGGTTGCGTAGTCAATCCCCGTATTGACTAAGAGGCAATATGCGAATCACGTTCAATACGCCGTATGGTTTTTCAGCAGATTCAACTCCCTCTGAAAATGCTACAGCAGGCCGTATTTTACGAGAGACCGTATCTCGCCTCAATGAAGCGGGTAGTGGAGCAAGGGCGACCATAAGTCGCACGGGCCGCACCCTATTCACATTCGATTTGCCGTCTCTGTTCTGTATCGGATCAACCCCCGTACAGGACGGAGCGGCGTTGAATGCTCTTATGGGCGGGCTCATTGCCCTGAACGAAGCTTATCTCTCTAACCATACCGTCTATCCTCTTTACGTCTCTCCTGTCACGTACGGGCGCACTGATATATGGGACACGATTCCCGCGCTCTATTATGGTGTGAAACCCCCTCCTCTCGTCAGTCCATATGGAGATTGCAAGAGTTTGAGCGCGGCCCTTGTGGCGGAATATCGCAAGCAGGGCATTGATTGCTCGCCGTCTTTCCGTTGGATAAGGACGCCGCTGGGCACCGTCGACTATCACATTCTCGTTCTCACGGCTAAAGGGTTTGAGGACCCGAGTAAGGTAAAGGGAATGGGAACTAACGAAGTGGCTCCGGGCGATCTCACCTACTAATCCCAGTTTTACTCCGAGGCAAAAATGAGCCGTAAGAACAAGAGCGATTTTGGAGCCGGGGCAACTGGTAGTATCAGCTTTACCCCATCGCAACTCGCCCCTAGACCGTCGCCCCAACCTGCCCAGTCTGGTCCCATGAGGATTGCGCCGCCGAAGTCAACTTCGACTCTAAAGTATGCTCAGATGCACATGGCGCAGAATGCGTTGCGCGCTGCACAAGCTAAGCCTAAAGCGCAAGTCCTACCTCAATCAACTTCAGAGTACGCGGGCGGCCTTGTTACAGCGGTTAGTCCAGCTGTCAAGAAAGCCGTGGCCCTGTTGCCTCAATCAGCATCAGAGTATGCGGGCGCTCCTGCTACGGCGGTAAGTCCGGCTGTCAAAGAAGCCGTAACCATGGTCCCAAACCAATCTGTTTCTGAATCTGCTAGGCACGCATCCGCAATGATCACTCCAAGTAGCGGTGGCGGCGGTGGTGGCGGTGGCGGAGTCGCCTGGAGTCCAGATGCGGCCGGTCAGCCGGCTGCGGTATACGAAGAAACCCCAGACCCCCAGGGCGAAGCCAAGTCGGCTCCTCAGCAAGCCGATACTGAGAGTGAGCCTGTAATGGCCTGGACGCCTCCCGATAGCCGTACCGCAATGGTGAAGGTTTCGGCTCCAGTACCGGTATTGGCTACTGCCGAACCGCCCAAGGGTTTTTTCGCGCGTATATGGGAATTCTTCTTCGGCGCCAAGAAGGCTCCTGCCCAAAAGCCTTTACCTTCGCAACTGCCTGCCGCAAAGGTGGCTGGCGAGCTTGAGGATGCGAGCGAGGCACTCGTAAAGCGCGCCCGATACGGCGACCAGAATGCCATGGCGATTCTCGACTTGGTGGGCAAGAATGCCAAGAAGGGAATCCCTGCCGCAATGAAGGCCAGGGACCTTATCGCGTCTTACATCAGGCGCAATCCGGTTACCTCTGCTTCCAATCAGGCTCAGGTAAACGGAGAAGATAGCGTCCGACGCGCGGCGACTCACATTGCAAACGGGGCACCCGTGACTCACGCTCGCGTCCAGCAGACGCTTTCGCACTTCTGCTCCGAAGCTGAAAAGGGAGCGTTCCTTCACGGCATACGTTACCCGAAGCAGGCTACGCCAAGTCAATACGGATCAAAGGTCGAATTGGCGCATCGTGCAGGCAAAGCGTTGGCTCTTGCCGGCAAGATTCAGAACGTACGTCAACCGCATAGCCGTATCAGCGCTTTCGATCCTGTCGTCGGTTGGGAGCTTGGCGAGTAGACAAGAAGTAATACTGGGTTTGAAACGCAAACAAAGGGACTAATTATGTTGCAGCTTCTACTGCCTGTAGCCGTAGCAATTCTTGCCGGTACGGCATACGTCATGGCGAAAAAGCCTGAACCTGGGGTAATGACCCCGGATCGTCAATCTGTCCTCGATACCGCACTAACGTCCAAGGACGTGGAGCCTGCGCAATTGCGCGCGCTGGCAAAGGTGTTTGCGGATAACGGATTGCCACTGCAAGCCGAGCTGCTTGAGAAACGTGCGAAACTTCGTGAGTTGCCATCTGACGTAAAAGAGGCTCGCAAGGCCACATTTCGTGCAGCTATGGAGTCTACCAATCCTGCCGGCATTCGGTTTGTCGCAGATGCCTTTGAGACCGAAGGGGCTACGGGGGCGGCTACCGCTCTGAGAAAGCGAGCATTCGATCTGGAACATCCGGCGGTCCAGGCTACGACACCTCCCGTCAATACCGGTACTGTAGCCGAGCAAGCGGCCGCAATCGTCCAGCAGCGGGAAGCGCTTCCAGACCCTTCCGCTTCCCCACAAGGTGCAATTGCCGCTACCGCGGAATTGCTATCGGCTCAGGCCGCCCAGAATCAAATGCTCGCGGCTGAAGCTGACAGGCTCAAGCTCGCGGCAATCAATGCCGCCATCGCTTCTGGAAACTCGCCCGAAGCAGCGGCCGTCACGCTTGTACTCGCCGGCATTCCAGACCTTACGGGTAACCAATGATTCCTCTGATCGCTTTGGGCGTTCTGGCGGCGGCCGGCACTTTCGGAGGTATCCTCTATTGGGAACGAAAGATCGGGTCAAGGCTTCGTAACGGCGATACGGCGTTCGTTCCCGCATCCGCACTTCAGCTCGCCACGGCAATCGCCATTCCGCTCAAGATCGATTCGCTGGCCGCGAATGGACTTGTCAAGGTCGAAAACGTGGCTCTCGGCCCCAGTACCAGTATTGCCGGAGGCACTCGAACCGCTTCCGGTAGCGCTGGCAAAGAAGTGGGCATTTCCGTCCTACTCAAGTTTCCCGTCTCAAGCGTTGTGACCATTGAGCGCAACGGCCAGAAGTTTCTCAACCCGGAGAAGAAGTAGATCCCATGGCTAAGCGAAAGATCAGAGAAAATGCGTCAGCTCGCGCACGTCGTGTTCGGCGCTCTGCGCGTGCGGAGCGTATACGTAGAGCAAGTCGCGCGGCGTCAGCGCGGTACTACCGGAAACTCGATATCTACAACGGTAAAGCAAATCCGACCGCTAACGATATCGCGTCGCTTCGCCGTGAATGGGTCAAAACACAACGATTGAGAGCACTAGAAAAAAGCACTTGGTCTGGAGGGGCAAATGCACCTCTTATGGTGAAGTCATGAAGCGACCCAAGCAGGTATACATGAAGTCAATCGGCTACCACGAAGAAGGGGACGTTTAGTCATGAAACGTCGTAAGCGCAGCAAGACTCAGGCCGAGCGTCTCGCGTCCCTTGATTGGAATATCAAGGATGCGAAAGAGGCTCTCAAGAATGCCGTCGATATGGGGGACTGGACGGGCGTTCGCAAGTATACGGGACAGATCGAGAAGCTCGAATTGCAGCGCTTGCGCTCGTCTATGCGCGGTCCTAAGCGCGGCTACCGAGATACCCTGTTGATGAGGCATGGCAGTTCGGAAGCTGCATACTTGGCGCGTCAACGTGGAAAGCATGGGGCGCCGTGAGGCGGAAACTCAGTCTTGCAGCCAGACAAGGTTATGAGGAGATAGGTAAAGATAGTGATGAACCGTCATGGACAGTCTATCATCCGGGGACAAAGGACTATCTAAAACGTTGGAGCGCGGTGACCGGCGAGATAGTATGGACCAAGCGCCCTCAAGATGCGGAGCGTTATTATCTGAAGGACGCAAAATCACTCGGACGCAGTTACGGGCCTACTTACGAAGGCGATCCCGTTGAAGTGAGGTATGTTACTTACGACAAAGTTCTAAAGCGAGTGCGTATACGTTCTCGCGAAGAAGTTCGAGCTAAGCGCAAAGCAAAACGGGTATTGAAAATTCGTCTCAAACGGCGCGCGAATGTTCGCGCAAAGCTAGACCGCTTGCAGGCAGAAAACGACAAGTTGCGCCGTACGGCAATCGCTTGTTTGAAGAGGGAGTCGGGACAATGAGAATCGACTTTCTAAAGAAATGGTGGCCCTATATTGCCGTTGGCGGAGTAGGCGCATATGGAATATCGCAGATTATGATTAGTCCCCCCAAGCCGCCCGCGCGTCCGCCCCCTCCTACTCCGACTCCCACGCCTCCGTTTACCGGCATTACGAAACTTACGGCATATCTCCCTGCGGCGTTTTTCACCGCAGTTGCAGCGCTGGAATCCTACTTCCAGTCGAGAGGCTCCAAGATCACGGGCGACGATCTGCTCATGATGTTTCTTGCCGAGTCTGACTGTAATCCTGGTATTGCCAACTCAATTGGTTGTGCAGGACTGAATCAGATTTGTAATCTGAAGGCGGTAGGCTTCACGCAGGGAGTCCAAGCGTACATAGCGCTTCCCGGAGACCAGCAACTCGTTTTTGTAAAGAAGTATTTTGATAACGTAAACCGTTATCAGGCAATGGTCGACGTTGGTAGTCTCTACCTAGCAAACTTCTCGCCCGCGTTCCTCGGTCGCCCCGACAACTTCGTCATGTACCGCGAAGGCGTAGATAAGGCATATGCAGCTAACCGTGGCGTCGACTTCGGTAAGAAGGGTTTTATCGAAGTTGCGGATATGGCAAAGTTTATGCGGGCATCGGCGGCGCGTCAGCCTGCCAAGTTTACCGAATTGCGCGCTCGTCTCGGACAGGCGCGAGCGGTAGCGTAATGGCTCTCATTGGTACCACGTTCTTCGCAGGAGACTCCATCACGGTCGGACTTCCGCCTTTCGTTACCGTAGTCGGGGAGAAGATTACAGAGGCGAAGGGCGGACGGTCGGCAAACCAGATCAAGCAAGCCGTTGCCGTCAATACCGATCTTGCCCGCGCCAAGAATATGGTCGTGCTCGGCGGTACAAACGATATCGGTGGCGGCCAATCTGCCGCTACGATCTTCGCCACTCTCCAGCAAGTGTGGACCATGGGCAAAGAGAAGGGCGTAAAGGTTATTGCGCTAACCGTGCCGCCCGCAAAAGGCTATTCAGGCTTCGCGTCCAACTTCGATTCTATAAACGCGAAACGGCATGCGTTGAACGATCTCATAAAAAGCAGTCCGATTCCTGACGAGGTTATCGATCTGGACGTGCTACTTGGCGACACGTCGGATAGGGATAAGTTGGCTGCGAAAATGGACGGCGGAGACCATCTGCATCCCAGAAAAGATGCGATGGGAGCCGCTCTCAATACTTCTTTTGCAAAACCTTTCCCGCAGAAGAATCCTGGTATCAGCCCGCTGGACAATACCGGTAATGTCGTGCTAGGATCTGTTGTAGTCGGCGCGGCAGGATATGGCATCTTCCGAGTCGGAAGATGGAAGGGTTGGTTCTGATGACTATTCTCGGGAAACACACGGTAGCCGAAACACGCGACCTGGTTCGCGCGACGGAGTTTCGTGTCAATAAGGATCTGAAGCAGTGGGAGGCAGTCAAGAAGAGGCGCGCCCCGCAGCTCACCATGGGGCAGAGTAGGCTCGACTCCGATATCGCCAAGTTCGTTACCAGATGGACGGACGTTCGCGATACGCAAACGCTCGCAATGCTCGCATCAGTGCTCGCCAATCCTGGTGTTGCGCCATTCATTCTTCCGGCCGAAGATCAGTTCGTGGCTATCAGTAATGCCAGGAGTCGAACCGAACCGAGATTGGTGACTATCGAAAGTGGCATTGACCAGGAGGCATCAACACTGGGATTGGCGCCTACCGATCTCTCTGCCGCACCGCCGCAGAATTCTCCTGATGCCGACTTCGTGGCACTCCAAAAGCTAGATCAAGCCATTGCAGCGGCGGGGAATCCGCTCGGAAAGCCCGGTGGTTCCGATTCAGTGGCTACGAGTCCGTTGGGCCTACTCGCCATCGGCGGAGTTGCACTCGTGGGCGTTGTCGGCGTTTTGTACGTGAGAAAGAATCTTCTCTAAAGGAGTAAACGATGGTTCGCAAGCGTAAGAAGTCTGTCACTAGAAACATGCGGCGGAAGAAGAAGCGTGGTGGAACCAAACGCATGACCGCCAAGGTCATGAGGAATCTAGCGCTCAAGCGTCGTGTGCATGGCCATCCGCCTAGCGTCGTACGTGAATTCGCGAGACATGAAGCGGCGATGAAGCGCATGGGCTACGAAGAGAAGGGCGATATCTGATGGTCCGCAAGCGTAAGAAGAAGTCGGGCAGTTTCAGGCGTCGCGCGCTCAAGTCGGCACGAATGCGGAAGGCGAAAGAACTGCGATTGAAGGCTCGCGGATATACCGCAAAGCGCGTCCGTCTCGATCGCGGCGGATACGATCGTAACGGTAAATACTTCGGACACGAGTTTGGCCCGGGAGGCGGACCGCTGTACCGAATTGACAATGAGGACGAGCGGTTGACCGGCTATGTCAGGGCGCATAGCTCGGCAGAAGCAAAAGAAGAGGCTATCAAGCGTCCGTGGCATTGGGGCATTCGACACTGGTAATACTGGTACTGAAACTCGGCACTAAAGAGGGACTGACACATGGCAAAGCAGACACTTGGAGAGTGGATCAAAGAGGCTATGAATGAGGGTGACAAGCTCCTCGGCGGACAGCAGGAGAATCCTCTGTCTGCCATTGCGCTAGTCCACCTCGTCGGCGGCGGCGGTATCGGAGGGATGGAGAAGGAAGTCTACAATGTCAAGCTTGGTGGCTCTGCGGGCAAGGCTTGGAAGCCGGACGAGCTTGGAAACGTCCTACGGACCAAGGCTCAGAATTATGTGCAGGACGCTCCCGGTGTCCAATACTTCAAGCTAAAGGCGTTCTACGGCTCGGACGAGCCGAAGATGGACTTCCCGTTTCTCGTAAACGTTCATGTGGACAACGCCGGCGGAAGTCTGTTTACCGAAGGCCCGGATGAGCGCGGGCAGAAACAGCAGAGCATGCGCCATATCGAGACAGCCATGTCTCAAGTCTTCGCGCAGCAACAGCACTTGAATACTCACTACCAGCGTGCCCTGGAACTGGCGTCACGCGATCTGATTGAGACCAAGGTGGAGAACCGCGAAATGGTCACGATCATGAAGGAGATGATTATGGAGAAGGCTCTCAATAATCACGAAGCGCGCATGAAGGAGCTTGAGGCTGAGAAGTCTGCGGAGACTCGTCGCCAGTTGCTCAAGATGGTCCCTCCGCTGGTCAACACGGTCACGGGCCGAAACGTGTTCCCGCTCGAAAGCTCCGATACGGCACTCGTCGAGCTTATCGCAGAATCTCTCAATGAGGAGACCTTGGGAAAGCTGGCCGGGGCTGGGGCGATTCCTCCCGAGCTTATGGGACCGCTCATGGCCCGTATGCAGACACACTTGCAAAAGAAGCGTGAGGACGCGGCGGCAAAGGCAAAACTATTGCCCGCCCCTGGCAACCCTGAAAACGACGCCGCTGGCGGCTGAACAATACCGGTAATAGAAAGAAAGAAAGATAAATGTACGTCCCCAATAATATGTCTATTTTCATCGCTGCCTATGCCGGCGCAATCTCTGGCATGGCCGTCGCTGAAAAGGTGTTGACTGACGAAATCCCGGCCGACTATGATGCAATCAGCGCCGTTGCCGGAGCATTCGCCAAATCCTTTGATACAGAATGGGCTCTAAGGCCGACGACCTTACTTGACGTTTCGATCGTTGAGGAGGCATGCGAGGGTACATGGGAGGGTAGGTACCCGAGTACCACTAATCCTAGTTTTACCAACCCAGCGACCTACACCGATCAGTGTCAGGCGATCATTGCACTCATCACGTCGTCGGGGGCCTACTTCACGGGGCAAGGCATCGTCGTTCCGCCTCCGGTAGCAGACAGCGACGCTGTTGTATTCGACGATGCTGTACTAGCGAGCAAGTCTAACGTACGGACCGACAGGCTGCTTCAAAGTTCTATTGCCGACAACACCAAACCTGGCAGTACAAACTTTGGATCCAATTCTACGGGCCTTTCTTCGGGGCTAAACGGGAATTATGGCACCATCGGCGGCGGCGATCTGAACGAGATCGGCAAGGATTTTCCAATCACAGGAGCCACCATCGCTGGCGGCATCGGAAACCATATTGTCAACTCGGACAATGGAACGATCTGCGGCGGGAATGGAAATAGTGTTCAAGGCACAAACGGGACCGTATGCGGCGGCTTTTCAAATCAAGCTGGATCTGAACTAGACGCCTTCGGAACCGGGGCATTTGTGGGCGGAGGAGTGGGCAACGTTGCTCGCGGTCAGGCGTCATCCGTTCTCGGCGGCATCGGAAACATTGCGGCCCCGACAGCTATTCAAGGTATTATTCTTGGCGGACAGGCCGGTAATGTTCAGAGCCAGAATGATACCATTATCAACGGTTATTTTTGTCAGGCGATAGGGGGATTCTCAACCGTTGTCAATGGGTCTGGCAATATCGCTAGCGGGCCTTATTCGACAGTAAACGGTCAATCTACAACCGCCAGTAGACCGAACCAGAACGCTCACGGTTTCTATTCGGGGGTAGGCGGATCTGGAAGTCAGTGGAGCCGGATGTTTGTAGGTCTGCACTCTGGAGTGTTTACAGACGATAGTTTTACCTTGGTGGATGGAGTAGCTTATCTAATCAAGGTTACGGGCGTTATGAAGCAGATAGGCGCAAACCCGTTGGCAGGGTTTGAATATACGATTCTGGCGCACGCCGCCGCTGGCGTTGCCGTAATTGATCAATACATTGTCGGGCCTAATAACGTCGCACTGGAAATGGTCACCGGTTTCACCATGGATTTCTTGGCAGTAGGTAACGCCATTGAGGTCACCGTTTCCTTCGGTGAAGGGTTTGTCGGTAACGCGGGCGTGACCTACGATTGGACCGAAGCGAACGACGTTCTCTAATACTGGTAATGAAAGGGAAACTAGTCAAATGAATGCCAGTAATGACCTGTCTCTTGCTGACTGTAACCATCGTCGGGGTTTCAACCTCGCTACCAGTCGCTACTACTGCGAAAACTGTGGTACCGATTGGGACTCTATGAAGTCCAAGAAAACCCTCTTCTGCGCGTGCTTCATGGTCAAGACTACGACTGGCTGGCGTGCCGATAAAATGTACTTCCATCATGACAATATCCAAGAAGCGCGGCTGGAGTTTTTCAGGATGGAAGATCGCATGGTGCGAGAGGTGGTCATTGCCGAGGCGATTGGCGCTTTGGCCGAAGACGACAATGGTGATAGGACGGTGATGTGATGGCGATTCGCAAGCGTAAGAAGTCCAAGGCTGCTCACAAGCGTACGAAGAAAGTCGGAAAGCAGAAGAGGAGGTTGCGGGCTGCATTACTAAGGCGCGGTCTGACACATGCGGAAATGAAGCGCTACGATCAAGTCCTAGAGCATCAGCTAAAAGGTCTACTTAGCCCCCGCGAGTTGAAGGCTTCACGGACTTACCACTTGCCATATGGAAAAGGTAAGGGAAGTCAGGCAGAAATGGTCAAGCATATGCGCGACCAGCGTGCCATTGCTGCCGCTCTAGACTTGGAAAGAAAGTAATGCCTCTCCTCTCAGGCTCTAGTCCCGAAGTGATTGGCGAAAACATCAAACGAGAGCTTCGTGCCGGCCGTCCTAGAGCGCAAGCCATCGCAATTGCGCTCAGGAAAGCCGGTAAGAAACGGCGTAAGAAGCGTAAAAAGAAGGCGTGTTGCTCCGCATGCGCTCACGGACACAAGTGTGCGAGCTTGCGTTCGCGCGCGTAGTGTGATATAATCAACATAGTTGATTAGGTCAGATAGCGAAGCGAAACCTCAATACCGGGATTGGAGCTGTCATGATTATGTTTATACTAGCTGGAGCCGCTGGGGTCTCCCTTATCTCCAAGTTAGTGTCAGGCAGTTTCAATCCTTTGAACATGATTGACCTGACGCCTAAAGGCGAATTTCGTGATACAAACCCGCCGCTCACGGCCGCTCAGCAGCAGGCAGTCATTGCCAATATCGCCAATGCGACTAGAAAATTCAAGATTGGAGACAGGCTCATTGTCAGCGCCAGCAGTTTTCTGAATCCTGGTTTTCCAACCGCGGGCGCGGATATGACTTCTCCGATTCAGGTTGTAGTTATTCCTGATGTATCAGGACCGCAGGCCCCCGGATTCATACTTGTGCAACCGACCGATCCGGGACGGGTTGGCGTGCAGACTAACCAATTCCGATCGCTGCCCGAATCTTCCGTCATGGGAAGAATAGTCAACGGTCAACTGGCCGCCATCTGAAACCTCAATACCGGGATTATAAATCATATGTGGCCTCTCTTTCTAATCGGCGGAGTCGTGATTGTAGGCGGGTGGCTTTGGGGTGCATCTAAGGTCGTGAGCAAGTCTCCGCCGCTGGCGCATGACACGTTCACCTCGTCAGCCAAGATTCAGGTGGGAGATATCGTCACGGTATCCGCAGCGTCGGCGGAACCTGTTGAGAATGAGACCGATCCCGAAGCTCCTGCTCCTCCCGGCACCCTTTCGCCTAACTTCACTCCTGCCGATTTTACCGCAATGAGTGAGATGGACAGAAGGGGCAAAACTGGCGAAGTGGCTTCTTTCAGAGTCACCGCGACTGGCCTTCTGTCTAAGGGCGGGTCAGGAGGAATTGGCAATCACATCAGCATTGGCGTTCTCGTCGAGCCCGCGCTTTCCTTTAGATTGCCGGTCGCTTTCCTCGACGCCAGCGTGCGAAGCGTTACTCGTAATGGAAAGCAGGTAGGCTGAAATGTTCCCCTGGGTTTTCGCAGTTGGCGCAGGTATCGCGAGCGTTGCCGCATGGGCACTCACGCGCAAGGAGCCGACTGCGCAGACCCCGGCGATTCCGGCAAAAGCTGGAGCGAGTGTTTCCAATACTGGTACTAAGAGCAAACTTGTTCCCTCCCTCGCCCCGTCTGACCCTTTCGCCAATGCTGTCACTGTCCACACTCCTGACGGAATTGCTTGGCTTGTTGCTCCTGACTATATCGGGCCTGTCAGCGCGGGGCAGGCTGAGGCAATGGCGAAAGCGGTCGGAGGAGAGTTACCATCACCGGCTCTGGTAGATGCCATCTGGCGTCAGGCGGATCTGAAGATCCTCCCTCCCGTCCGCGCGCAGAACATCGTCAGTGCTGCGGTGTTCGCAGACCAGAAGGCGCGAATCCAGAATCTCATTGGTGACAAGTCCTTTACCCTCCTCGGCGGTACGTACAAGGATATCGTGCAGCTTGGCGGAAAGCCGCAATTGTACGGTTGGCATGTAGAGGATGGCAAGAGCGTGGCGGGTGTGCCGCTTCATTCGCCTTTTACTCCCGGTCCCGGAAAGATTATCCAGGGGCCGTCAGGTGGCGCACACAATACCAGTTTTATCGACTATTCGCAGGGCGTTCGACTCGTAAAAAGGGCATAGAGGGAAACCTATGAACCAAGACCATGTATTCGTGAAGATCGAAGTGGTGAACGGTAAGGCAGACGGCCTTGCCGTCGCTCGCGTAGATCGCAAGGGAAATCCCATCTGCTCATTCTCCGATTGCGTATCCGTGGGCGAAGACTTCGGCACCCTCATCGAACGTATGAAAAAGGAGATTCTCGATAAGCGCTATTCGACAGAGTACGTGGTCGTGGCCCACTATTCGGAAATTGAGCGTGCCCACCTGAAGAAGCATTACGTCTCCAAGAAGGCGGACGAGGTTTTCAACGGTCGTATGTGGCTCTCGGTGTCGCAGCTTGCCTGGCCGCTCGTCGATGCGCAGATGATCCCCACCATCGCCTTTGACGTGGTGTGCCTGTACTTCGGAGCCGACCGCGTGAACGGTACAGGGCTCAACGTCGAGAAGGATTGTACGGCGCTCGTCCGCGTGTTCTTCGAGTTGATGGGCCGGTATCGGAGCGCGTTGATCGTGGATGAGACGGTCAGGGACTTCGGCGGTCAGACACTTGAGAGCATTCGCAAGGTTATCGGTTTCTAATACCAGGAATGAAAGGTAAAGGTGATTGCATGACACGCCGTAAGACTCGCAGGACCGCGAAGCAGAAGGCCGCTACCCGCAAGATGATTGCGGCCAACCGACGACTTCTTCGCATATCCGCAGGCGACGCGGCGAAACGCAAAGCCGTGAGGCTACACGGGAAATACAGGGCCGTAAAGGGTCGCAGGGATTATGTCATCCTCTCCAGTCGTAAGGGAAAGTGGATGGGGAAGGACTTTGAAAAGGTAAACGGTAAAGTCGAACGAATGCTCTGACACTAGTTTCAATCTATCAATCTGAACCAGGAGAAAAGACAATGGCATCCCGTAAACGTAAGAAGATGACTGCATACGCCAGCGGCCGCGCAGTCGAGGCGCTAGAGCGCGAGGCCGACCACGCGCAGCTGCTCGCGCTGAGGAGCCACCTAGCGAAGTCGACGGCTAAGAAGACCCGCAAGGCCAAGCACAAGCGAGGCACTTCCCCCCTTGCCCGTATGGCGCATGCTCGCGGTCTGACGATCGCTCAGCTTCGCCATGAGGTCGAGGCGTGCGGCCGATGGTCTGTCCGTCGCCGTAAGTCCACCCGTAAGAGCCCGTGCCGCTGATATGGCCGCCCGTAAGAAGAAGGGACGCAAGGTCTCCAAGAAAGAACGGGCCGCGACGCTAAAGAGGTATCACGCGAATCAGCGCGAACTTCTGAAGCACGCAAAAGCGCACGGTTGGATCTAATC
>Ga0315297_10000210_pt1 | contig 32271 bp, 31 predicted proteins | sample YL17G15_0_MG_FD_203628 | JGI IMG/M metagenome (GOLD analysis project Ga0315297, IMG submission 203628) | Sediment microbial communities from Yellowstone Lake, YNP, Wyoming, USA - YL17G15_0 | ecosystem: Environmental > Aquatic > Freshwater > Lake > Sediment | place: USA: Wyoming | collected...
TCGGCAACACGCGCGTGGCGCTGGCGCAGGCCCAGGCCGGCCTGACCGGTGCGGAGGCGGCGCTCGCCCGGCTCATCGGATACAATGGCCGCGTTCGGGCCGCCGACGACTCGGCCTTCTATCACCCAGTGACCGTCGTCGACACGACGATGCTGCTGGAGGAGTCGATACGTCGCTCGCCGTCGGTGCAGAGCACCGCGGCGACGCTCGAGCAGGCGCGCTCGCAGCTCAAGGCGTCCAAGTCTACCTGGTGGCCCCAGCTGGCACTGGGCGGCAGCTGGACGTACAACGGCAACAACGCAAATAGTTTCGGCCTCCAGAACCAGCGGCAGGCCAGCCTCACGCTCAACTGGGCGATCTTCAACCGGTTCGCCCGGGAGCGGAACATCGACCTGCAGGTGAGCAACCTGGAAGTCGCCGAGGCCAATGCGACCGACGCCGAACACCAGGTCCAGGCGCTGATGCTGGGCCAGTTCGCGCAGCTCGAGGCCGCGCAGCTGCAGATCGAGATCTCGCGCCAGAGCTACGACGCGTCACGCGAGGACCTCCGCGTGGTGGCCGAGCGGTACCGGCTGGGCGTGGCCACGATCGTCGACCTGCTGGTGTCGCAAGAGAGCCTTACCCAGGCCGAGCTCGAGGTCGTGAACGCGCGGTTCGCGTACCTGCAGGCCCTGGCCCAGATCGAAGCCATCGTGGGGAGGCCGCTATGAGCCGGAGCCTGCTCGATACCGCCGAACGGATGGCGCAATTGCCCGCCGACACGCCGCGGGACGCGGTGATCGTCACCCGGAACCTCGAGCGCGAATACATCATGGGCACCGAAACGGTCCGCGCGCTGCGTGGCATCGACGTCGTCATCCGCCGCAACGAGTACGTGGCGATCATGGGCCCGTCCGGCTCCGGCAAGTCCACCCTGATGAACATGATCGGGTGCCTCGACACGCCTTCCGCCGGCGAGTATTGGCTCAACGGGCACCGGGTCTCGGAGCTCGGCGACGACGAACTGGCGCGCATCCGGAACCGCGAGATCGGCTTCGTGTTCCAGACCTTCAACCTGCTGCCGCGGGCCACGGCGTTGCACAACGTCGAGTTGCCGCTGGTCTATGCCGGCAAGCCGTCGAAGCAGCGCAAGGAACTCGCGTCGGAGGCGCTACGCCGGGTCCAGCTCGCCGACCGCATGCACCATCGCCCGAACGAGCTGTCCGGCGGCCAGCGGCAGCGGGTCGCGATCGCGCGCGCCCTGGTGAACCAGCCGAGCATCCTGCTGGCCGACGAACCGACCGGCAACCTCGATTCGACCACGAGCGAGGAGATCATGGGCCTGTTCGATGAACTCCATACCCAGGGCCAGACCGTCCTGCTCGTAACGCACGAACACGACATCGCCATGCACGCCCGGCGCCAGATCCACCTGAAGGATGGACGCGTCGAGCGCGACTTTTTGACCGAGAGGACCAGCTGATGCGCATCCGTTCCCTGTCCGTCGTGCTCCTTGCCGCCGCCTGCTCCAAGCCGGTGCCGAAACCGGTGTACCAGGCGCTGGTGGTGGAGAAGCGCGATATCGTCGTCTCGGCGCAGGCCTCGGGCGCGATCCAGCCGGATACCACGGTCGAGGTGAAGACCCGGGCGTCGGGCGAGGTGCTGCAGATCCTGGCCGAAACGGGCCAACTGGTGAAGCGAGGCCAGCTCCTCGTGCGGATCGACCCGCGGCAGGCGAAGAACGCGGTCGACCAGTCGAAGGCCCAGCTGACACTGGCACAGGCGCAGCTGGACAACGCGAAGACCCAGCTGGACCGGTCGAAGACGCTGCTCGATGCGCAGACGATCACGCAGCAGGAGTACGAGACGGCGCAGCTCAGCTATGCGAGCGCGAGCGCTGCCGTCGTCCGGGCCCGCATCGACGTGGAGAACAACCAGATCTCGCTCGAGGACACGGACGTGAAGGCGCCAATCACCGGCGTCCTCATCCAGAAGGGCGTGGAGCGCGGGCAGGTAGTAGCCTCGGCGACGTTCAACGCCGGGGGCGGCACGGTGCTGATGAAGATGGCCGACCTCAACCTGGTGCAGGTGCGCACGCTGGTGGACGAGACGGACATCGGAAAGATCAAGGCGGGCCAGGCCACGACGGTGACGGTGGACGCCTACCCGAACCGGCCGTTCCAGGGCGAAGTGCTCAAGATCGAGCCGCTCGCCGAAGTGCAGCAGAACGTCACCATGTTCCCGGTCCTGGTGCGCATCGACAACCGCGAGGGCCTGTTGCGCCCGGGCATGAACTCCGAGGTGGAGATCCACGTGGGCCGGCGGGACAGCGTGCTCTCGGTGCCGAACTCGGCGCTGCGCACGCTGAAGGACGTGGAATCGGCAGCCGGCGTGCTCGGCCTCACCATGGACCAGGTCAACGCCCAACTGGCCGCCGCGGCACCGGCAGCGCCACAGGGCGACACCGCCGCCCCGCGCCAGGCATCGCTCGGTGCCAGTGCGCCCCCCGCGGGAGCCGCCGGGAAGCCCGCGGAGAACACGATGACCACGCCGGACGGCCGGGTGGTCAAGCTGCCCGAGGGCGTCACCGAGGCCCAGATGCGCGCGATCTTCGCCAAGTTCCGCACCGGCGAGCAGCCGACGCCAGCGGAGCGACAGGTGCTGCAGAAAATGCGGCAGCTCAACAGCGGGGCCGGCGGCGGGCGCCCGCGGCCCCAGAACAATGACTACCAGTTCGGCGGCAGTTATGTCGTGTTCCTGGCGACAGCCGATGGCCCGCGAGCGGCCAATGTCCGCACGGGCTTCACGGACCTCGACTACAGTGAGGTCCTCTCCGGGCTCACGGCCGGTGACTCCGTCCTGGTGCTGCCGAGTGCCAGCCTCATCAACTCGCAGCAGGAGTTCAAGAAGCGCATTCAGACCATGACCGGTGGCGGCATGCCGGGCATGAAGCAGACCACCACCCCGGCAGCCGGTGGCGCCCGCCCGTCGGCGCCGGCAGGACGGTAGCCATGCAACTCGGGGAGACGGTGGCGGTGGCGTTCCAGTCCATCCGGGCGAACAAGCTGCGGGCGGCGCTCACCATGCTTGGCGTCGTCATCGGCGTGGGCGCGGTGATCACCATGGTGGCACTGGGCAGTGGCGCGCAGAAGGCGGTGGAGGATCGTATCAATTCGCTCGGGGCCAACCTGCTCAACGTCTACCCCGGCCAGATGAACGTGCGCGGGGTGGCCAGCGACCAGCGGGTGAGCTTGACGGTAGATGACGCCGAGGCGCTGAAGCGCGATGCCCCGCTGATCAGCAACGTGGTGCCCGAGCTCTCGCGTCAGCAGCAGGTGAAGTTCGGCAACCAGAACGTCAACATCAACGTGGTGGGCTCGACCGCCAACTACTCGGCCGTGCGCAACTACACGGTGACCCATGGCCGGATGTTCACCACCGGCGACGATGCCGGGCGCGAGCGGTATGCCGTGCTTGGCTCGCAGGTGCCCGAGATGCTGGGAGCCAACCCGGCCGCGATGATCGGCCAGACACTCCTGGTCCGCGGCATTCCGTTCGAGATCATTGGCGTGCTCAGCGAGAAGGGGTCCCAGGGCTTCCAGAATCCCGACGAGCAAGTCCTCATCCCGCTGCAGACGGCCCGATTCCGCGTGTTCGGTACCGACCGTCTCCGGACGATCACCGTCGAGGTGGCCAGGGACGTGCCGCTGGAGCAGGGGATGGTGGACATGGAGCGGGTACTGCGCCGGGAGCACAAGATCCGCCCCGGCGCGGAGAACGACTTCATGGTGCGCAACCAGCGCGAGTTCCTGGCCACGCAACAGGCGGCGACCCAGGTATTCACGGCGCTGTTGGCGTCCATCGCAGCAGTGAGCCTCATCGTGGGCGGCATCGGCATCATGAACATCATGCTCGTGTCGGTCACCGAGCGCACCCGCGAGATCGGCGTGCGGAAGGCGCTGGGCGCCACCAAGCTCAACATCCTGCTCCAGTTCCTCATCGAGGCGCTGGTGCTCTGCATCAGCGGCGGGACCATCGGAATCATCCTCGGCGTGAGCGCGGCCATCGGCCTGTCGAGGCTCATGCACTGGAATACGCTGATCTCGCCGGCATCCATCGCCATCGCGTTCGCGTTCAGCGCCGGGGTCGGGCTCTTCTTCGGCATCTGGCCAGCACGCAAGGCGGCGTCACTGGACCCGATCACCGCCCTGCGCTACGAGTAGCGCCCCGAGCCAGGTCACTCGTCGGCCGCGTCTGCCCAAACATGCACGCGGCCGTCCGCATCGACCTCGACGTGCACCTGCCACGGCTGGCAGCACACCGGGCAGTCCTCCACGTACTCCTGCACTGCCCCGCCCGTCGGATCCACGGTGATCTCCACCGTCTCGCCACAGTAGGGGCAGGAGAGTTCCTGTTCCGTTTCCGCCCGGTCCTCGCCATCCCGTTCTTCCTCATCCGTCACGCTGCCCATCCTCTCGCATGTCGCTGTTGATGCCCAGGTCTTGCCAATCGCCGTTTCGGCCGACAACATCCTCCCGCGCCGTCTCCATCATTCACCCTCCCGCGCGCTCCGGCAACTCATGACCCGAAGCCTCATCCTCGGCACCGGCATGGCCGTCCCCGATCGCGTCGTCACCAATGATGACCTCGCGGCGGTCATGGACACGTCCGACGAGTGGATCACCCAGCGTACCGGCATCCGCCAGCGGCACTGGGTCCGGGAGGGCGAGACCGGCGTGGACCTCGCCGAGCGGGCCAGTCGGCATGCGATCGATGCGTCGGGCCTGGCACCCGGCGCCATCGACGCCATCGTGCTCGCCACGTCCACGCCGGATCACTTCGCACCCGGCAACGGCGTGCTCCTGCAGCACCGCCTTGAGCTGGAGCCGATCCCGGCGCTCGACCTGCGCGCCCAGTGCAGCGGGTTCGTCTACGCCCTGGCCACCGCGGATTCCTACATTCGCTCGGGCCTGTTCCGCCATGTGCTGGTGGTGGGTCAGGAGGTACAGTCTACCGGCATGGACCTCACGACGCGCGGCCGCAACACCGCGGTGATCTTCGCCGACGGCGCCGGCGCCGTCGTCCTGGGCCCGTCGCCCACCGACGCCCGGGGCATCCTCGGCTTCGACCTGCACTCCGATGGCGCCTTCGCCGACAAGCTGTGGGTTGATGCACCCGGCTCCATGTATCACCCGCGGATCAGCCCGGCGCTCCTCGACCAGGGCCGGCATTTCCTCGACATGGACGGCAAGGAGGTGTTCCGTCATGCGGTGGTGCGCATGCCGGAGTCGGTGCGCGTTGTGCTGGCCGGTGTGGGGGAGTCGCTGGAGGGAGTGAAGCTGCTGCTGCCGCACCAGGCCAACCTGCGCATCTCGGAGATGGTGCAGAAGGCGCTCGGCCTGCGCGACGACCAGGTCTACAACAACATCATGTCGTACGGCAATACCACGGCGGCAACGATCCCGATTGCGCTGGACGAGTGCGCGCGCGCCGGCCGGTTGCAGCCGGGTGACCTCGTGGTCGGCACCGCGTTCGGCTCCGGCTTCATGTGGGGAAGCGTCGCCCTCCGCTGGTAGTGCGGAGGTCAGGGATACTTGGCGGCGTAGTACTCCCGGGTGCGGCGCGCGCGAAGCCGGAAGAGCTCCTCGTCATGATCCGCATGCTCGATGCGCAGGTAGAGGTCGCCGGGCCACAGCACGCAGCGCAGCGACCACGGCGCACCCGATGCCTCCATCATCCACTCGAGGGCGCCTCCCCCCGCGTCGGTACGTTCGATCTCGCTGTCCCGCTCCAGCCGCACCACCGGCGGCACACCCATCACCGAGGCACGAGCCTCGTCGAGGCGCAGTTCCGCTTCGTCCCATGAATTGAACGCCAGCTCACCGGGCACGCGGTCGTTGCGCTCCAGGAGCTCGAGGTCGACCTCCCACGGACCGAGCACATCCCAGGCGTGGTCCATGCTGCCCACGTCGGGAATGGTGACCAGCGGATGCCTGCTGCCCATGCCGACCGTCTCCGGGGTAGTGATGCGGGAATACTGGCCTCGTTGCCATCAAAGCGATACGCATGAAACTCGCCTGGCCACTGTTCCGTACTGAAACGCGAATACCGCTTCCAACAGGTAAACCGGGGTTCCACATGGTAGGCACACTTATGGCTCTCACTTCCCTGCTCATCTTCGCCGCGTCGGCGCTGGGCAGCTATTTCTTCGCGCGCAGCTTCGTGCAGCGCCGGCTCCGCTTCGTGGACGCGATGCGGTCGCCCTTCGCCCCCCTGATGGCGGGCGCGGCGGCCTTCCTGCTGGCGTGGCCCCTGTCCGCCCTTCCGCTCATCAGCCTGGGCACCGCGATCGTCTTTGGCGTGGGCGCCGGCATGGGCACCGCGGCGGGCGTGCGGGCGCTTGGCCGCGCCGACGCCTCACGTGGGAGGCTCTACCCATGAACACGGGATGGAGCGGCATGCGGTGGGAGAGGCGCCTCGCCAGCAGTGCACGGGCACGCTACTTTTTCGTCATGACTCACATCACTTGTACACGGTGCGGCCAGACCCGCGACCAGATGGCCTTTCAGCCCTTCCAGAATGAGCTGGGGCGGAAGCTCTACGCGGAGATCTGTGCCCCCTGCTGGGCCGAGTGGATCAAGGCGCAGCAGCAGATGATCAACCACTACGGCCTCAACGTGCGCGATCCCAAGGCGAAGGAAACGCTCCTCAAGAGCATGGAGCAGTTCCTCTTTGCCGGAGGCCAGATCCAACTGTCGTGAGGTGACGTGGTTCGAACAGCACTGCGTTTCCTCCTCGCGGCCTGGGCACTCACGTGCTCCGGGCCGCAGGTGCTTCATGCCCAGGATGCTCCCTACCGGACACAGCTGAATGATCTGTGTGAGGCGCTCGACAGTGCGGCGAGCGTGGCGCGGGTAGAACTGATCAAGGCGCGGTGGGATGCCCCGACGGGCAACCCGGTGGAACGCCTGGGCGACGCCTACGCGGAGCTCCGACTTGGCGTGCTCATGACCGATCGTGACCTCCTCACGACATCGTGGGAACACTTCGATGAGACGGTGCGGGTGCACCCCGACTGGCCCTACGCGCGCCTCGGCCTGGCCATGGCGGCGCTCGAGATCTACAGCCGCCGGTACCCCGTACCCGCCATGTACGACGATGTGGTCGGCGGCACGCACTACGACGGGTACGTGATCGAGATGAAGCGGCTCCTGAAAGAGGAACCGACCTTTGAGCCGGCCATTACCTGGCTTACTGAAACCCTGAGCGCGGAGGGTGACCGCGAGGAGCCGGGGCCGGTCCTGGCGCTCCTGCGGTACGCTGCCGACTCGGCGGGTGTCACCAACCCCGGCATACAGCTCATCCTGGCCCGCGCCGAACGGCTCAAGGGGAACGCGCCGACGTCGGTACGTCGCGTTGATGCGTACCTGGAGGAGGGCGGCGACGAGGGCGTCGGCGACCTCGAAATGGCGCGGTCACTCGGCTGGATGGGCGAGTTGGAGAATGCCGCGATCGAGTACCTGGCTGGTGCGCGCGTGCAGACGCGCGAGGCGCGGTCAGCCTACCGCCTCGACATCTCCTGGGTAGCCACACCGCGTGAGCTGGCCCAGTATGACAGCCTGCCGGCGGCTTCAGTTGGCGCCTGGGTTGGCCACTTCTGGGACAAGCGCGACGTGCAGGAACTCCTCCCCGACGGCAGCCGCCTGCAGGAGCACCTGCGGCGGTGGGTGTACATGAACCAGCACTTCCGGGTGCCTGATCCGGGGCGCCGCACGGCGTACAAGGAGATTTACATCCCCCCGCCCAGCAACGGCCCACGCTTTCTTGACTGCCTCGAGGACGGACCGCGGTCGCTCGACGACTACGACTACACCGAGCCGGCAAGGCGGGGCGGCGGCTACCGCTCCCCGGAGCGGGTGTTCGATCATCGGGCCATCGTGTACATGCGGCATGGCGCGCCACTCCAGCAGTTCGGCGGGGCTGTCGATACCGTGGTGGCCCGGCAGGTGGGTCGCTTGGCCAGGGTGGCGCCAACCGGGTCGGAGTCCGGCCACGCGGCGGCACCATTTTCCGGCATGGACCCTTCGCTCATGGCACCGAATCCGGACCGCAATGTCACCTGGGTGTACCTCATTGGCGGCAAGCCCCGGGTCTTCACCTTCCTGGGGTACCAGGCGCTCGGCAGCAATGTTCCCAGCACACTGATCGTGGACAGACCGCCCAACCTCGACGTCATGCTTCAACTGGCAGGGTGGTCTTCGGACTATTTCCGGCTGGCCAGTCAGACGCAGTGGAATGCCTTCAATGGCGCGCTGATCCCGGGATCGTGCCAGAAGTGGTTCCGCGACGTGGTGCGGGAACAGCGAGAGGGTGCTGCCGTGGCCGTTCGGACAGACACCTATCTGCGCCGCTTCGCGAAGCCACTCGCGGCGGCGATCCAGTTCTCAGCGATCGGCCAGCCGACAGCGGGCACTGGGGTGCTGCTCGCGGTGCTTGCGGTCCAGGCAAGCGAACTCACTGCGGAGCCGGTTGAGGGCGACACCAGTGCCATGGGCGTCGCGGTGCGCGTCCAGATGGCGGCTATCGACAGCCTCACCGGCGAATCAGTGCAGATCGACACGACGCGCCACTTCGTGACGACGCGGCAGCTGGTGAGGGATGGTGCCTGGATCTCGTTTGCCGCCATCCTGCCGCTCAAGCCGGGGCTGGGTGAGGTACGACTCACCGTGTCGCAGGACGACGACCGGGGGAGCATCTTCAGCGCGCCCATCGACCCTGCCAGCGACGGCTTCTCGGCCAGTGACATCGTGCTCGGTGGCGAAACCGGGTCAGTGCCGTGGGAGCGGAATGGTTCGATGGTGATGGCAAGTGCGTTCAGCACCTTCACGGTCGGTGATGCAGTGCTGCTCTACTACGAGCTGTACGGCCTCGAGAGCGGCGGAACGTATCGCACCACGCTATCACTCCGGCGCACCGGCAACACCAAGGTCGCCAGCACCCTGTCCTTCACGGATCGCGCGGCCAACTCCACCATGGCGTCCAGCCGAACCCTGACCCTGAACGACGTCAAGCCGGGGCAGTACGAGCTGATCGTCACGGTGGACGAGGTGGCCACGGGACGTCGGGTAGTGCGCCAACGAGCCATTAGCGTTGGCGCCAAATAGGCGCCCTTGACACACCGCGGCCGCGGAACGAGACTCCCCTGCATGAATACCCGCTCAGGGGACTTCTATTTCTTTACCAGCGCCGGCGCGGCTCGAGCTGCGTCCGGTTCCGGTAGCGTGTAGTCGCGCAACCAGAACGGACCCTCGACGCCCCGCCAGCAACATCCGGCGGGGCGTTTTCATTTTCGGCACGACATCGGCTGGCACAATACAGGAGCATCACCCAAATGCGCGTAGCAATCCAGGGCACCCATGGCGCCTTCAGCGAAGCCGCGGCACGACGCCGATGGCCCGACCTCGAGGCGGTTCCCTGCCGCGAGGTCGCCGACGCCGTGGCGGCGGTGCGCGAGGGGCGGGCCGACGCCGGCTGCCTGCCCATCGAGAACTCGCTGATCGGTTCCGTCACCGCTACGTACGACCTGCTGCACGAGGCATTCGGCGACGGCACGCTGGCGCTGACGCATGAGACGCTCCTGCCGGTGCATCACACGATCATGGCGGTGCCGGGCGCGCGCGTGGAAGACATCAAGCGGGTGTACTCCCACCCGGTGGCGCTGGGCCAGTGCCGCCGCTGGCTGTCGAAGCACCTGCCCAACGCCGAACTGGTGAGCGCATGGGACACCGCGGGAAGTGCGGAGATGGTCGCGGCGCACGGCGACCCAACCGAGGCGGCGATCGCCGCATTGCCGGCGGCGGCCGCGCATGGCCTGGTGCCCCTGGCGGAGCGGATCGAGGACGATCCCACCAACCAGACGCGCTTCCTGATTTTCAGCCGCCAGGGCGCACCGGTTGTGCCTGCCGGTGCCGGGCCGTACAAAACGTCGCTCATCGTGTCGCTTGATCACCGTCCCGGCATGCTGGCGCACACGCTGCTCGCCTTCAGCGCGCGCGGCGTCAACCTCACCGCACTCCAGTCGCGGCCCGAACCTTCCGCGCCGTGGACGTACCGGTTCTACGTGGACGTCGAGGGTGCCGCGACTGAGCCGCGGGTCGCCGAGGCGCTGGAGGAGGTCGAGGCACTGGCGGCGCAGTTGATCGTCGTCGGCAGTTACGAGGCGTGGACCGAGGGCGTACCAGGATTCCGGATATTCCATCCGACGCCGGCGCACCACGTGAAGAAGCCGGACATTCCGCTCATCGACCGGCGTCGCGCGCCGTCAGGCTCGATCGTGAAGGTGCGCCACCTCGAGTTCGGCGGTGAGAGGCCGGTGCTGATCGCGGGCCCCTGCTCGGTGGAGAGCCGGGAGATGATCCTGGAGACGGCCGAGGCGGTGGCGGCGGCGGGCGGCGACATGTTGCGTGGCGGCGCATTCAAGCCGAGGACGTCACCGTACGACTTCCAGGGACTGGGTGTGAAGGGGTTGCGCTACCTCGCGGAGGCGCGCGAGCGCACGGGGTTGCCGATCGTCACCGAAGTGCTGAGCTGGGAAGAGGTACCGCTGGTGGCGCAGTTCGCCGACATGCTGCAGATCGGTGCGAGGAACATGCAGAACTTCTCGCTGCTCAGGGCAGCGGCGAGGAGCGGCGTGCCGGTGCTGCTCAAGCGCGGGGCGGGTGCCACCATCGAGGAGTGGCTGATGGCGGCGGAGTATGTGCTGGCGGAGGGCAACCCGAACGTGGTGCTGTGCGAGCGGGGCATCCGCACCTTCGAGCGAGCCACTCGCCACACGCTGGACCTCAATGCCGTGGTGCTGGTGCGGGAGCGGTCACACCTCCCGGTGGTGGTTGACCCAAGTCACGCGGCGGGTGTGGCAAGCCTGGTGACTCCGCTCGCCGCGGCCTCACTTGCGGCGGGGGCTGCGGGGCTCATTGTCGAGGTACACCCGAACCCGAAGCAGGCGATGAGTGACGGTCCACAGAGTCTCGACATCCCGATGTTCGAGGAACTCGCCCGGCGGGTGCATCCGGACCTGGCGCGTAGCGCGCTGCTGCGAGCATAGGTCGATGGGAAGGCTCCGCGCCCTCGCTTCCACCATCCAGCCCGCCGGCGCGGCGTTCGCCGCAAGCGACCTGGTCCTGGGCGCCGAGGCGGGTGCCGCCTCCTGGCGCCGCGATGGGGGCGTGGTACCGATGACCCCGTTCAGCACCTATGCCACCGGCGGTGCGGTGCTCATCTATCAGGAGGTGTATGGCCTCAAGGCGGGCACTAAATACCGGACCATGATTTCGCTGCGGAAGGCGCGTGACCCGAAGGCCAAGAGTGCCGTTTCATTCGAGGACGCCGCCTCCGGATCCACCATGGCGTCCTCTCGCCGATTGACGCTCGACCAGGTGAAGCCAGGAAAGTACGACCTGGTGGTGGAGGTGCAGGAGCAGTCCACGGGGCGTCGCGTGCATCGGGAGCGCACCATCACGGTGCAGGCCGCCCACTAGGGCCGGGCTACATCGAGCTGGGCCGGGCCTTCGTGCTGTCCGATGTCCGCCATTTCATCTCGGGCGCCTTCGGGATCGCCCCGGAGACCGTGGTGGTTTTCTTGTTGCGCAGGATCTCGAACTTCACCGCATTTCCCGGGTCGTACGACCGGAGGATGCGGTGCATCTGCGCCGTGTTCGAGGGCTTCCGGCCGTCGATCAGCAGCACCACATCGCCGCCCTTGAGGCCGAGTGTCGAGCCCTTCGGCACGTTGATCACCAGCACACCGTCGGTCGCACCGAAATACGGGGCCAGGTCGGGGTTGAGTGGCACGAGTTCCAGTGCCTCGAGTTCGGATGAGAAAAAGACCCGGAACGGCGTGTCGCCGCCGTCCATCGGCATCCTCACTCCCGGGCCCAGCGGCCCCCGCAACATCTCCATCTGCTGCTGCATGTCCATGCCCGGCATGAATGGGCCCTCGAGACCGTCCGGCCCCTCACTCCGGAAACTGTAGGTGAACTCCCGGTCGCCATCCGGCGAGGTCATGACGAACACGTTGTCGGGATCCTGCTGCGTCACCAGCGTCGCACTCTTGCGGTCCTTGCCGCGCCGGTAGTCCACGGAGATAGTGTCGTTCGGCGTGAGCCGTGCGGCCAGTTCGATGAGCCGCATGCCCGGCAGCGACCGGTCCGCACTTCCCTGCTTGCCATTGGTGACCAGTGACGTGCCGTCGAGCTTCGTGATGATGTCGCCGGCCTCGAGCCCGGCCTTGGCGGCGGGTCCACCGGGGGTCACTCCCTCCACGTAGGCCCCGATCGAGTCACTCGCGCGGGCCTGCAGGTTGACCTTGATGCCGAGCCGTGCGCGGCGGGTCATCATCATGTCCATGTCGCCCGACATGCTCCGCATCGGGCTGCCGTCACGCTCGATGCGCACCTGCGTCCTCGGCTGCCCCGCCTGCGGGTCCTGTGCGGCGAGCGGTGCGGCAGCAGCAGCCAGCGCGAGTGCCATCATCCAGTTCATCCGGTACATACCATCTCCTCCGGGCTCAGAGCCCGATATTGCTCGCGCGAGTGACATGCACGTCCACCAGCGCATCCAGAAGTCCCACCCGTTCCTGCCAGAGCTGCATCAGGTCGGCACCGCCCATCCCCGGAGGCGCCGCGAGTTCGGTCCGTTCCAGCTGCTGGTCCACCTCGGCGATGCGATCCTCGAGATCGGCGGCGACGCGGCTGGTCCGTCCATCGAGCACCCGTGCATCCGCCCCGTACGCGCCAATCGCCGCTTCCAGGGCCCGGGAGCGCTGCTGCAGCGATGACAATTGCTCCGCCGGGGCCGCCGCAGATGGAGCCGGCGCAGGCCGCCGCACCAGCAGCGCCAGGGCAAGCGACGCGGCGAGCGCCATGGCACCCGCCGTCATCCACCGGATCCGCCGCTGCCGCCGCACCGTGTTGACCCTCGCCGCCACACGGGGCCACTGATCCCGCGGCGGACGCAGGGTCGGGAGGGCACGCAGGCGCGCCGCCCGCTGTTCGAGGCGATCCCGCTCGAGCCGGCAGGTGTCGCACTGCTCAAGGTGCGCGCGCTGTCCGGCCGTTCCGGGCTCGACCCCCGGCTCGCGCAACGCCAGCAGCTGTTCCATCGTCAGGTGTGTCATCCCAGCGCCTCCTCACCCAGCCACAACCGCAGGCGCACGTGGGCGCGGGCAAGCTGGGACTTTGAAAAACTGGCGGTCTTTCCCATCATCGTGGCGATCTCGTCGTGCGTGTATCCCTCGACATCGTGCAGCCACACCACCGCACGTGACGTTTCACCCAGCCGCTCGAGCGCCGCCTCCAGGTCCATGCGGAGTGCAGTGTCCTCCCGCTTGTGCTCCATCACTTCGTCGTGCAGCTCGTCGGCGTCGCGGTACTTGTTGCGGCGCAGGCGCATCAGCGCCTTGCTCGCGGCGATGGTCCTGATCCATCCCCAGAGGCTGCCGTCCTGCCGATACCGCCCGATGCTGCGGCAGACCTCGAAGAAGGTCTCCTGGACCACGTCCTCGGCGTCCTCGGTGGTGCGGCAGATCCGGCGGGCAAGGTTGTAGACGGGCACCTCGAAGGCCCGGAACAGGGCCTCCAGGGCCGCGGCATCACCCTCCCGGGCCTGGGCAACCACCGATTCGGCATTGGCGATCGGGTACAAATCCATTGTCAGCGCTCTGGTCATGGCACTGGTAAAGATGCCGGAGGGGGGGGGAGGGTTGCAGAGGGTAGGGCGGGTAGGCGGGTGGGGCGGGTGACTGGACCGCCATAGCCCGGGGCTGGATCCTGAATTATGGTCCCGGAGTCACGCTCCTGATCCATTTTCCCCCAGAGAGACGGTTTCCACCTGACCAACGCCCCGGACGCGCTGCAAGCTGGCCTGGCCGAGCGCTACCGCTTCGAGCGTGTGCTCGGCAGTGGTGGGATGGCCACGGTGTATCTGGCGCTCGACCTCAAGCACAACCGGCGGGTGGCGCTGAAGGTGCTCCGACCCGAGCTGACACACAGCGTTGGCGTGGAACGCTTCCGGCGCGAGATCACGATCGCCGCCGGCCTGCAGCACCCGCACATCCTGGGCGTGCATGACTCGGGCGAGACGGCCGGGTATCTCTGGTTCACCATGCCGTACGTGCGGGGCGAGTCGCTTCGGGATCGCCTCCGCCGCGAGCCGAAGCTTTCCCTCGCTGAAGCGACAAGGATCACGCGCGAGGCCGCGCAGGCGCTGCTGCATGCGCATCGGGCATCGGTCATTCACCGCGACATCAAGCCGGAGAACATTCTCCTGGCCGAGGATGGCTCTGCGCTCGTGGCCGACTTCGGCATCGCTCGCGCACTGGCCGACGGCCGCGATCCCCACTTGACCGAGACCGGCCTCTCCCTCGGCACGCCGACCTACATGGCTCCCGAGCAGGCCACCGGGGAGAGGTCGGTCGATGCGCACGCCGACCAGTACGCCCTCGCGGTCACCTGCTATGAGATGCTCGCCGGCACGCCGCCCTTCACCGGGCCCACCGCCGCGGCGCTCATCGCCCAGCGCTTCACCCGTGCGCCGCCTAGCCTGCGCGCGACGCGGCCTGATGTTCCGCCTGAAGTGGATGCCGCGGTAGCGCGTGCCCTGTCACTCAAGGCGGAGGACCGGTTCGCCTCGGTCGGGGAGTTTGCGCATGCGCTGGGAGGCACCGTACCGACGCCGCAGCCGACCACTGCCGTGACGTCCGGTGCCCGTCAGAAGCGGTTTGTGCTGTGGGCGCTGCCGCTCCTCGCCGCGCTCGCCCTGGCGGTCGTGCTGCTCTCGCGTCCCGGTGGTGCGCCGCGCGGTGGTGCCGCAGGCATGCAAGTGACGCGCGTTGCCGTGCTCCCCTTCGAGAACCTGGGGGACACCGCCGATGCCTACTTCGCCGACGGCGTGAGTGACGCGGTGCGATCAAAGCTGACTTCGCTGCCCGGGCTGGGCGTGATCGCGCGCGCCAGTTCAATGGACTACCGCGGCACACGCAAGTCACCGGAGGAGATAGCCCGGGAACTCGGGGTCCGTTACCTGCTCACCGGCACGGTGCGCTGGGCGAAGCACGGCGACACGAGCCAGGTGCAGGTCAGCCCCGAACTGGTCGAGATCATGGCCGGCGGTAGCCCTGAGAGCCGATGGGCCCAGCCGTTCGAGGCGCCGCTGACCGACGTCTTCCAGATGCAGGCGACGATCGCGGCGAAGGTGGCGGGTGCACTCGATGTGGCGCTCGGCTCCAGGAACCAGCTGCTGCTGGCCAAGGCACCGACCGCCAGCCTGGAAGCCTACGACGCGTACCTCAAGGGTGAGGCGGTATCCCAGGCCCTCGGCGACATCACGCCGGCGACGGTGCGTCGCGCGCTTGTCTACTACGAGCAGGCAGCGGCGCGAGACAGTACGTTCGGCCTGGCGTGGGCGCGAATCGCCGGCGCGCGCGCGCAACTGTTCACGGGCGCCGCCCTCGCGTTAGAGGGTGAAGCCGCGCTGCGCGCCCTCGAGCGCGCGGAGGCGCTGGCACCTGCCGCACCCGAGACCTTCTTCGCCCGTTACTCCTACGAAACGCTGGTGCGCTACGATCAGGCCCGCGGGCTGCAGGTTGCCGAGGCGGCACTGGTCCTCCAGCCAGACAACCCCATCATGCTGTTCTCGGCGGGCGCCAGCAGCGCCGCGGTCGGCAGGACCGAGCACGGTGTGGCGCTGATGAGGCGCGCCCGGGCCCTGGATCCGCATTCCATGGTGATCTCCACCAACATGTTCCTGGATCTCGTGTACCTGCGCCGGTGGCCCGAGGCGCGTACGGTGGCGGACGATGCGCTGGCGAGTACACCATCGAGCATTCCGCGTATCCATCTCGCGGCGATGTCGCACCTGGCTGAGGGCGACCTGGCGGCCGCGCAGCGGGTTCTCGCTGCAGCGCCGCAGGACGTGGATCGAGCAGCACTCAACGCCTATGTGGCAGTCTATGGCGACCTGTACTGGATCCTCGACGACGAAGCGCAACGCCAGGTTCTGACGCTGGGACCCGAGGCTTTCGATGGGCACCTCGGTACCTGGGGGCTTGTACAGGCACAGATCCACTACGTACGTGGGGACAAGGTGCCGGCCCGCAGCTACGCCGATTCCGCACAGCAATCGTTCGGCCAGGGACTGCTGTCTGCGCCGGACGATCCGCAGGCGCGCGCGCTGTATGGCCTGTCCCTGGCCTACGCGGGGCGCAAGCAGGACGCGATTCGTGAAGGCACGGCTGCCGCCACGAGGCTACCGATGACAAAAGACCGGTTCAACGGAGGGTACATCGAGCACGTGCTGGTGCGGATCTACACCCTCGTTGGTGAGCCCGATCTCGCGCTCGATCATCTGGAGCGACTGCTCGGGCGTGGCTACTATCTGTCCCCGGCCTGGTTGAGCATTGATCCCGCCTTCGCGCCACTCAAGGGAAACCCCCGGTTCGAGAAGCTGATCTCCGGCGCGGGTATATTGCCGACATGAGCTCTGCATCACCCTCCGCTGCTCCTTCAGACTGGTTGCACCACCTCGCCGACGAGGCCGATGCCGCGTTCCTCTATCGCGAGCTGGCGCGGGCTGAGAGCGATCCCGGTCGCTCGAAGATCTATGGCCAGCTGGCCGAGGTGGAGGACCGCCACGTCGAAGCCTGGCAGAAGCTGCTCACCGAGCAGGGGCACACGGTGACAGTGCCTTCGCCCTCGCGTGATGCGCGCGTGCGCGCCTGGGTCGCGCGACGCATCGGGCCGGGTGCGGTGCTGCCACTGCTGCTCGAAGAGGAGGGGCGGGAGGTCAAGAGCTACCTCTCGATGCACCGCGATGAGCCGGAGGGCGCCGCCGGTCCCACCGCACTCAAGCTGGCGCGCGAGTCGAAGGAACACGCGGAGCGGCTCGCATCGATGGGCGGCGGTGCCGCCGAGCCGTGGCACAAGACCGGCGCTGGCGGATTCCTCCGAAACGTGGTGTACGGCTTCAATGACGGCCTCACCGCCAACTTCGGCCTCGTCGCCGGCATGATCGGCGCCCAGGGTGCCAACCTCGGCGGCCACGCGGTGCTCGTCGCCGGAGTCGCCGGCATGGTGGCCGACGCGCTCTCCATGGCGTCGTCGGGATATCTCGCCGCCAAGAGCGAGCGCGAAGTCTTCGCGCACGAGATCGCGATGGAGCGCGACGAGATCAAGCTCATGCCCGAACTCGAGCAGGAGGAGCTGAGCCTCATCTATCAGGCGAAGGGCATCCCCGCGGCGCAGGCTGAGGCGCTTGCCGCCGAGGTGATGAAGGACCCCGAGCGCGCGCTGGCGGAAAAGGTGCGCGAGGAGCTCGGCATCGGCGATGCCACCAGCACGCCGATGCGGGAAGCGTGGGTCACTGGCACCGCCACGGCGATCGGCGCGCTCATTCCCGTGGCGCCGTTCTTCTTTGGCCGCGGGCCGCTGGTCATCTGGACGTCGTTGTCGCTCGCGATGCTGAGCCATTTCGCGGTGGGGGCCGCGCGCAGCTTCTTCACCGGTCGGGGAGTGATCCGGAGCGGGATGGACATGTTCCTGGTGGGACTCGGCGTGGCCGGCATCGGCTACGTGGTGGGTGGATGGATCGTGCGGCTGCTGTAGACCGGTGCTGCCGCGACATTCCCGCTTGACAGCAGGACCGGCACCACGTATCTCTGACAACGACAATTGAATTCGTGGTCATTTGCCGCGTATTGCAGCCACGTTAAACAAATGCTAAAAAGCGAGACGTCCGCGCCTCGTTGCCGCGGGCGCTTTTTTTCGTCGCCGGCCGCTGGGCGACAGGGATGCCCTGCATGACCGCAGCCGCTGTGTCTCCGCAGGTCCGTGCGCTTCCGCTCCGGTGCCGCAATTGCGGCGTCGAGACCGATGCGGCGCCCCGGGCCATCTGCGAAGAGTGCCTGGGGCCGCTCGAGCCCCTCTACGATCCGGCGCGCCGGTTGCCGAGCCGCGCGGAGATCACGGCGCGGGCGCCATCGCTGTGGCGCTACCACGAGTGGCTTCCGCTCGAGGGCGAGCCGCGCTGCTCCCTGGACACCGGTTTCACGCCGCTCGTTGACGTGCCGCGGCTCGCGTCACTGCTGGGTGTCGAGCGCGTATGGGTGAAGAACGACGCCGTGTCCCACCCGAGCCTGTCGTTCAAGGATCGCGTCGTGGCGGTCGCCCTCAATGCGGCAGCGGCGTTTGGCCTCGATACCGTGGGCTGCGCCTCCACCGGCAACCTCGCCAACGCCGTGGCGGCCCAGGCGGCCCGCGCGGGGCTGACGGCCTGGATCTTCATTCCCGACAACCTCGAGCATGGCAAGGTGGTCGGCACCTCGGTGTATGGGCCCAACCTCGTGCGTATCCGGGGCACCTACGACGACGTGAACCGCCTCTGTGCCCAGGTGGCCGATCGCTATGGCTGGGGTATCGTCAACGTCAACCTGCGCTCCTACTATGGCGAGGGCTCGAAGACCGTCGCCTTCGAGATCGCGGAGCAGCTCGGCTGGCGGCTCCCCACCGCCGTGGTGGCCCCCATGGCCGGCGGCTCACTGGTGAGCAAGCTGGGCAAGGGATTCCGCGAGTTCATCTCGGCGGGACTGGTCCACGGGAAGGCGCCGCGGCTCTACGGGGCGCAGGCGTCGGGCTGCGCGCCGATCGTGCGCCTGGTGGAGCGGGGCGACGGACAGCTCATTCCCGAAATCCCCGACACCATCGCACGCTCGATTGCCATCGGCAATCCGGCGGATGGTGCGTACGCAGCCGAGTCGATCCGGAAGTCGGGTGGCTGGGCCGCGTGCGTGAGCGATGCCGACCTGGTGAAGGGCATCAAGTTGCTCGCTGAGACGTCGGGCATCTTCACGGAGACGGCGGGCGGGGTGACACTGGCAAGTGCGCTCGAGCTGGCGCGCACCGGTCACTTTCGCGCGGACGACGAAGTCGTGCTCTGCATTACGGGTAACGGCCTCAAGACCGTCGAGGCCCTGAGTGGTTCATTGGACGAGGCACCGGTGCTGGCACCCCGCCTCCGCGACGTCGCGGATCTCGTGGCGCGCACGTCGCAGCATTCTCGCTGAGGAGGATTCACCATGCCCGTCACCCTGTCCCTGCCTGCCGTCCTCACCCGCCTCACCGACGGCGCCCGCTCTATCGAGGCCAGCGGCGCCACGGTGGGTGACGTGGTGCAGGACGTCGCCGGTCGATTTCCGCAGCTGGCTCCGCGCCTGCGCGACGAGCAGGGCAACCCATATTCCTTCGTCACGTTCTACCTGAACGACGAGGACATTCGCTTCACCGGTGGCTTTGCCACCGTCGTGCGGGATGGCGATGAGTTGATCATCGTGCCCGCCATTGCCGGAGGATGACCCGATGACCGCCACATCAGTCGCCGCGGAGCCGCTGCCCGAGCTGGGCAACGACGAGATCCTCCGCTACAGCCGCCACCTGATCCTGCCGGAGTTCGGGCTCGAGGCGCAGCGCAAGCTCAAGGGATCGAGTGTGCTCATCGTCGGCGCGGGTGGTCTCGGCTCGCCGCTGGGTCTGTACCTCGCCGCCGCCGGCGTCGGCCGGCTCGGCATCGTCGACTTCGATGTGGTGGACGCCACCAACCTGCAGCGGCAGGTCATTCATGGCACCGCTGATGTCGGCCGCCCGAAGCTCGACTCGGCGCGCGACCGGATCCAGGGACTGAACCCCCATGTCGATGTGCACACCTACGAGGCGCGCTTCACCTCAGCCAACGCGCTCGACATCGCGCGCTACTACGACCTGATCGTGGACGGGACCGACAACTTCCCCACCCGCTACCTGGTGAATGATGCTTGTGTGCTGCTGGGAAAGCCCAACGTGTACGGCAGCATCTTCCGCTTCGAGGGGCAGGCATCGGTGCTCGCGACCGACACGGGCCCATGCTACCGCTGCCTCTTCCGTGATCCACCGCCCCCGGGACTGGTGCCCAGCTGTGCCGAAGGCGGCGTGCTCGGCGTGCTGCCGGGGCTGATCGGTGTCATCCAGGCCACCGAGGCCATCAAGCTGCTCACCGGCATCGGCGAACCGCTCATCGGTCGGCTGCTGCTGGTCGACGCCCTCAGGATGCAGTTCCGCACGCTCAAGCTCCACCGCGATCCGCTCTGCCCCGCGTGCGGCACGCGGGAAATCCAGTCACTGATCGACTATGAGCAGTTCTGCGGACTGAACGACGTGGACACCAGCGTGGATGCCACCATTCCCGAGCTGACGCCGTCGCAGCTCGCCGCCCGCATCGAGCGCGGCGATGACTTCGACCTCATTGACGTGCGAGAGCCGCAGGAATGGGCGATCGGACGGCTACCGGGTGCGAGGTTGGTGCCGCTCGCCTCACTGCCGGCCACGTTCGGCTCACTCGACAGCGCGCGGGAGATCGTGGTCTACTGCAAGGGCGGCGTACGCAGCTTGCGTGCGGCGTCGCAGTTGCGGGCCGCGGGATTCCGGAAGGTGTCGAACCTCACCGGCGGCATTCTCGGCTGGAGCAAGGATGTAGACCCCAGGGTGCCCTCGTACTGACGGCACAGGCAGGGAGATCATGCCGGTGGAGCTACGCCGCCAGGGGCATCCTGCGGGATTCCGCTGACGGCGGCTCAAACGACGCGGTGCGCCGCCAGTCGAGCAGGGCAAGGATGAGGCAGGCGGTGATTGACACGGCCGAGATGAGACACCAGGGACAGAACACCCTGAGCACGACCCACTCGCCGTACTTGAGCCGCACGGTGAACAGGGAGGCCGGGATGATGAGCGCCAGCAGCGCGGCGCTCATCCGCCGCGCATCGAGGTGCCGTGGTTGGAGGCTCACCAGCGTCACCAGCAGCAGCACCGCGTAGCCCACGGCACCGATCAGTGCCACATCGACGCCAAGGAACCAGCCGTATTTGCTGAACTGCGCGATGGCACAGCCGCCGCTCCCGGTGCACGCCAGCGTCCCCGCGCGTCCGGTTTTCCAGAGATGCAGGTACGTCGCCACCAGCATGTTGATGAGCGCCAGCAGCGCGATCGCCATGCGGTACATCACGCTCAGCCCACCACCAGGTTGAGGAGCCGGTTCGGCACGTAGACCACCTTCCGGACCGCCTTGCCCTCGAGGAACTTGGCAATCTGCGGCTCGGCGCGCGCCGCCGCCACCACGTCCGCCTCTCCGGCGTTGCGCGCCACGATGACCCGGCCGCGCGTCTTTCCGCCCACCTGCACCGCCACTTCGGCGGTCTCGTCCACCAGAAGTGCCGGATCGTACCCGGGCCAGCGGGCGTCGAACACCGACGTGCGGTGTCCCAGCCGCTCCCAGCATTCCTCGGAAAAGTGCGGCGCGAAGGGCGCCAGCAGTACCACCAACTCCTCCACCAGCTCGTGCTCGCAACAGTTGCTCTCACGGATCGCGTTGAGCATCTCCATCATCGCGGCAATGGCGGTGTTGTAGCTCAGGCTCTCGAGGTCGTCGGTGACCTTCTTCTTGGTGCGATGCCACTTGGCGAGCACCGACCGCTGGATCTCCCCGCCCCGCTCGCCTTCACTCAGGCCCTGCCCCACGAGGTGCCACACCTTGTCGAGAAAACGGCGGATACCGTTGATGCCGGCGTCGCGGAAATCGCCGCCCTCCTGAAAGGGGCCGAGGAACATGAGGTACATGCGGAAGCTGTCCGCGCCCCAGCGGTCGATGTACTCGTCCGGGATCACCACGTTTCCCTTGGACTTGGACATCTTGGCGCCGTCCTTCACGATCAGCCCGTGCGCCCGGAACTTCCGGAACGGCTCCTCGAACGAGAGAAGGCCGAGCTCGTTCAGCACCATCGCAAGGAAGCGCGAGTAGAGCAGGTGCAGCACCGCATGCTCGTTGCCGCCGATATAGGTCGCGACCGGACACCATTTCGCGGTGCGTGCCTTGTCGAAGGGGCGGTCGTCGAACTCGCTGCTCGGATACCGCAGGTAGTACCACGCCGAATCGAGAAAGGTGTCCGAGACATCCGTTTCGCGGCGGGCGCGCTTGCCACACGCGGGACAGAGCACGAAGTACCACTCCTCGTGCCGCGCCAGCGGGGAGATGCCGGTGTCGTCTGGGCGGAAGTCGTCGATGGCCGGCAGGATGACGGGCAGGTCCTCCTCGGGCACCGGCACCGGGCCGCAATCATCGCAGTAGATGATCGGGATGGGTGGTCCCCAGTAGCGCTGCCGGGAGATGCACCAGTCGTAGAGCCGGTACTGCACGCGCACCGTCGCCAGCTCCTGCTGCGCCAGCCAGTCGGTGATTGCGCGCTTCGCCTGCTCCGGCACCGTCCCATCGAATTCGCCGGAGTTGACCAGGCGCGCGCCGGCCGTTTCGACATGCGCATATTCGAGCGGCGTGTGGCCATCCTCGCCGGGGCCGGCAATAACGCGCTCGATCTCGAGCCCGTACTTCTTCGCGAACTCGAAGTCGCGCTCGTCGTGGGCCGGCACGGCCATGATGGCACCGGTGCCGTAGTCCATCAGGACGTAATCGGCGATCCAGACCGGGACGCGCTCCCCGGACGCGGGATTCTCGGCCCAGGTGCCGGTAAAGACGCCGGACTTCTCCTTCTCCCCCACCTTGCGGGCGACGAGGTCCTTGGCCGCCGCGGCCTTCCGGTAGGCGTCGACCGCCTGCTTCCGGTCGGCGGTGGTGAGCCGCTCGACGAGCGGATGCTCCGGGGCCAGGACCAGAAAGGTGGCGCCGAAGACAGTGTCGGGCCGGGTGGTGAAGACGGTGATGCTCTCGTCGGGCTCCCCGTCCACCTCGAAGGTCAGCTCGGCGCCCTCGGAGCGCCCGATCCAGTTCCGCTGCGCCATGGTGGTCGTGTCCGACCAGTCCATCTTCGACTTGTCGTCGAGATTGTCGAGCAGCCGCCCGGCGTAGTCGGTGATGCGGAAGAACCACTGCTCGAGCAAGCGCTGCTCGACCGCGGCGCCGCACCGTTCGCAGCGACCGTTGAGAACCTGCTCATTGGCGAGCACGGTCTTGTCGTTCGGACACCAGTTGACCGCGGCCTTCTTCTTGTACGCCTTTCCGGCCTTGAACAACTGCAGGAAGAGCCACTGGGTCCACTTGTAGTAGCGGGGGTCGGTGGTGGACAGCTCATGGCGCCAGTCGAACATGCCGCCGACGCGGGTGAGCTGGCGCCGGAAGTTCGCGATGTTGCGCGGGATCAGCTCGGCGGGGTTGATGCCCAGCTTGATCGCGTAGTTCTCGCTGTGGATGCCGAAGGCGTCGTAGCCGATGGGCTCGAAGACGTCGAAGCCGCGCAGGCGCTGGAAGCGCCCGAACACGTCGCTGCCGGTGAAGGCGAACATGTTCCCCACGTGCAGCCCTTCCGCGGAGGGATAGGGAAACATCATGAGGTTGTAGAACGGCCTGGTGGCGCCGTCGAGGTCTGGTTCGTTGGTACCCCGCTCAGCCCAACGCGCCTGCCACTTTGCCTCGACCAGGTCGGGGCGGTAGCCGTCGTTGCCTTCAGGCTGGACCGCGGCGGGGGATGAGGTGCTGTCACTGGGGTTCATAGGACCCGCAAATCTATCGGGCGCGCCAGCTTACCGCCAACCGGCGGTAACCGCGGCGGCAGAAATTGTCCACCGGACTTGCGGCCACTGGCAGCACGCGGTACATCATCAGCCGACGCATCGATCATCAGGGGAATTTCTCGACATGAGCACTCGGATCACCCGCCTAACCCAGCGCACCCCCCGGCCCATTGGGCCCGAGCTCACACCGGTGCCGGTGCCGGCGACGCCCTCCTACGCCCGGGGTAACCCGCTCACGCATTCCGTGACGTTCACCGACACGAGCGGCACCTGCTGGCTGGTTTACGTCGAACCGACCCCGCCCGAGCCGGGTCTCTGGCCCAACGCGGCGGTGCTGCCGGGGCGGCGGTTGCGTTTCGATTCGCTCGACGCGTCCGTGACCGCGGCACCGTTTCCTGCCGGCGCGCCGTTCCTTCAGGAGCGCATCCTGCAGAACCTGCTGGATCAGTCGCACCCGGTCGCGAGTCCCAGTGCGGCGGTGCCCTCGCATCGGGACTCCGCGCCAGCGACGGGGACACGCCAGGCCGTGACCCGGCCCGACCTGCCGGCTGAGCCGGTGCGCGAGCAGCTGGCGAGCGTCGTGAACGCGGGCAGCGGCTGGACCCGTCAAATGATGCGGCCGGTCGCCCTCCTCCGGATGGTGATCCGGGACATGATCCTGCCGAGAGGGCGGGGCTGAAAGCGCGTGACCGCCGCCGGATAAGGGCCCGCCTGTCCCCACCGCGTCACGATCAGTAGCTTCCCTGCACCTCCATCCCGGATCGCAGACCCCAGTCCATGGCAGACGCACGCCATCGCTTCACCCGGAGCCTCTATCTCGCCGCCTTCTCGGGCGCCGGCGTCATCGTGGTGCTCCACTTGGTCGCGGCCTTCCTGCCCCTGCGCGCGTCCGGGGTCACCCTGAACCCCAGGACCCTGGTGCCCGGCCTCCTGCTCGTGGCCGGTGGCGCGGCGCTCGTCACCTGGCTCCTCCTGCGCCACTTCATCAACAGCGTGCTCAAGCCGGCCGGGCGGGCGGCCTCAATTGCCCTTCGCGTGTCGCAGGGCGACCTGCGCCCCATCAGCGAGAAGGAATCCGGGAGCAACGGAGGCGACATGCTCACGCAGAGCATTTTTGCGATGGTGCGCCAGCTCCGCGTGCTGGTGGAGACGATCCACGGCACGGCGGCCGAGGCCGCGGCCATGGCGCAGGAGATCGCCGCGTCCACCGAGGAGATGACGGCATCGACGCAGGAAGTGGCGGGTACGACCGGCGACCTGACCGAGCGGGCCGGCCAGCAGGCGATCATCGTGCGCGCCGCGGCCGAGGACGCCGGCAAGATCCTGGAGATCGCCAAGGTGCTCGCCAGCGGGGCTGGCGAGGCCGCGACCCGGAACGCCGCCCTCGCGGTCGCGGCGCGCTCGCACCGGGACCGACTCGACGCGAGCACGGCGGAACTCGCCCGGCTCGCCGAGGAAGTGGATCGCGGTTCCGCCGAGGCGGAGGCCCTGGCGCTCGCGTCGAGCGAGATCAGCAAGTTCGTCACCCAGACCAAGGCCATCGCGAAGCAGACCCACATGCTGGCGCTCAACGCCTCGATCGAGGCCGCCCGCGCCGGTGACGAGGGCAAGGGATTCAGCGTGGTCGCGGAGGAAGTACGGAAACTCGCCGCCCAGGCGGCGCAGGCGGCCACCAGCACCAGTGACACGGTGCAGATGGTGCTCGAGCGGGTGCAGACGGCGCGCGAGCGCCTGCTGCGTCTCGGCCGCGGAGGGATGGCCGCGCGCGACGCCGCGCACGCGGCGGCCGAGGGACTCCTGACCGTCGCGAATGACGCCGACGCCAACGACAAGTGGACGCGGGGCATCTCGGCCTCGGCAGAGCAGGTGCGCGGCCTGATCGAGCAGATCGCCGGGCGCATGAAAGAGGTGTCGGCGGGCACGGAGGATTACGCGGCCGCCGCGGAGGAGATCGCGGCGGCGGCGCAGCAGCTCAATGCCTCGACGGAAGAGATTTCATCCTCGGCCAACTCCCTGGCGAGTGCGGCGGAGAAGCTCACCAGCGCCACGGGCGGCATACGCCTGGTGTAGGTAGCTTGCAGCAGGGGAGCAACCGATGCGCATCGCGATCTACTCCGAGATCTACTGGCCCATGGTGAGCGGCGTCGCCCTGACGCTGCGCCGGCTGGTCGATGCGTTGCATGCGCGGGGACATGCGGTGCGGGTGTACTCGGCGCACTACGAAATGCCGCCCGGGGCCGTCGAACGGCCCGAGGTACATCGCTCGCCGGGGCGGCCGTTCTTCCTCGCACCCGACGTGCAGTGGGCCTCCCCCCGCGTGCCCGACCTCATCGCCGACATGCGCGAGTTCCAGCCGCAGGTCGTGCACCTGGCCACCGAGTTCGCCATGGGGTACCCCGGGCTTCGGGCTTCGCGGGCGCTCGGGCTGCCCATCATCGCGAGTTCGCACACTGACTACGAGGCGTACGCCCGGCCGTACGGGAAGTGGCTGGTACCTGCGGTCCGGCCGGGATGGGTGTACCTGCGGTGGTTCTATCGGCACGCGCACAAGGTGCTCTGCCCCACGCGGGTGCACGAGGCGCATCTCCATGCCCGCGGCGTGCACCACACGGGCATCTGGACGCGCGGCGTCAACTCGGAAGAGTTCCATCCGAGGTTCCGCTCCGACGCCTGGAGGGCGCGGTTCGGCATCGGCCCGACCGACACGCTGGTGACCTTCGTGGGCCGCATCGCGCCGGAGAAGAATCTCAACATCCTCCTCGATGCCTGGCGGCAGCTCGCTCCGGTGCGCGGCAATGCGCAGCTCGTCCTGGTCGGGGACGGGCTGCTGGTCGACAGTATCCGCGCGCGGCAGGTTCCCGGGGTTCACCTGCTCGGCTACCTGCACGGCATCGAGCTCGCCACCGCGTACGCCTCGTCCGACGTGTTCGCGTTCCCGTCGAGCACCGAGACGTTCGGCAACGTGCTGCTGGAGGCGATGGCGTCGGGGACCACGCCGGTCTGCGTCGCCGCGGGTGGACCGAGCGACTACGCCGAGCATGGCCGCAATGCGCTCGTCGCCCCGCCGAACGATGTCGAGGCATTCGCCCACCAGCTGGGTCGTGCCCTGGCGGAGCCCGGGCTGCGCCGGCAGATCGGCGAAGGAGCGCGCCAGACGGCTCTCGGGCGGCCTTGGAATGCGATCTACGATCAACTGCTGGACGACTACGCCGAGACCATCGCCGACCGGAGGCAGCGCCGCGCCGCCGCCTGATCGCAACTCCATCCCGGTCAACACGATAGCCCCTGCCCCGGCCGCAGGGGCTATCTTTTCGTGCTATGCCCGTCAACGATTCCCTCGCGCGCGCCGTATGTGTCGGTGTGCGCCTCGTCAACCCGTTCCTCCTGCTGGCGGCCATGACACCGACCGCTCGATACCGCTGTTGCGCATCGGCAGGCTCCTGACACCCTGATGGCCCGTCCGCGCCCCAAGCCAACGTTCGAGGGACAGCTTCCGCCACCGGAGCGGAATCCGCTTGCCCTGACGGTCAGCGCGCTCCTGCACGCCGTCGTCATCCTGATCGTCATGCTGCTGTCAAAGAAACTGTCCGAGCAGGAGGCGGCGAAGCCGAAGCCAGACACGGCGGCGACGCGTGAGGTGGCGATGGTCTACGTGCCACCACCGAAGCCGACGCCGCCCCCACCGAGGCCGATCGATCCGGCCCCAACGCCGCCCCCTCAGGCGTCGCGGCCCCGGGTGATCAACAAGCAGCCGGAGCCGGAGCCCAACGCGCCGCCCGAGGCGGCCCGCACCCAGGGCACGGTCGAGCCGGACCAGTTCCGCTCTCCCGGCCCGGTTGGTGATCCAACGGCATCGGCCCCGGATAACACGCCTCCGGCCCAGGTGAACAAGGAAGACGCGCTGAACGCATCGATGGAGATGGAGGCGAAGCGCATATTCGGGAGGAAGAAGGGGGGCGTGGCCGCGGACGCCGGCCCCGTCGCGACGCGTCCCTTCGAGAACGCGAACATCCCGGACAGCGAGTGCCCGGAGATCCCCAGGGACTCAACCGGCACGACGCCGGACGGAGTGGTGAAAGGGCGGGTGGTGCAACAGGAGACGGGACGCGCGCTCTCGAACGCCCATCTCCAGATGGTGGGGCAGACCTATCACACCTTCGCCAACGAGAATGGCGAGTTCGAACTCCACTTCGACCTGAACCTGATGGCGGAGTGCCGGGTGCAATACGTGACCATTGTGGCGCCCGGCTATCGCTCCCAGATGCTGCCGATCGTGATGGGCGGCGGCATTTCCACGGTGCCACTCAAGCGACGCTAGGCAGCCCGTACCGCCTCGATCGAGATGTCCAGCTCCACCTCATCGCCAAGCAGCAACCCGCCGGCGTCGAGCGTGCGGTTCCAGGTGATGCCGAAGTCCTGCCGGTTGACGGTCCCGGTCACATGAAAGCCGACGCGCTGCTTCGGCCCCTGCCCCGCGGACCCCAGGTATTCACCCGTCAGCGTCACCGGCTTGGTGACCCCACGCATGGTGAGCTCGCCCTTCAGCGTCACCGCCGAGCCGGTGACGCTGACGCTCTTGCTTCGGAACGTTACCTCAGGATACGTAGCGACGTCGAAGAAATCGGGCGACCGGAGGTCGCTGTCGCGCTTCTCGTTTCGTGTGTCGATGCTCGCGGCCTGGATCACGATTTCGGTCGACCCGCCGGTCCACGCCGCGGGATCCCCCGTCAGCGTGCCGCGCCAGTCGCCGAACGTCCCGCTGACGCGGCTCATCATGTGACGGATCCGGAACGTGAGCTCGGAGTGCGCCTTGTCGATGGTGAACGTCGCGGTGTCGCGCGCCACCGGCGCACCCGCGAGGGCGCCAGCGAGTGCGGTCGTGGACAGCAGCAGCTGGAGCATGGAATCCTCGGGTCAGAACGGTTTGTAGATGGCCATGACGGCGGCGGTGCCACCGAGCACCGGCAGGAACCAGAAGACGGCGCGCGCCAGCGCGGGCCACCGGTACGGGATAGCCATCAGGAGCCCGAGCACGAGCCAGCACGCCAGCTTGACGAGAACCCAGCCGGGGATGTTTCCGTGCATCACGTCGAGCCGCGCCAGCGCACCGAACCCGCAGAGCAGGATGACGGTTGTGCTGACCCCGTGGCTGATCGTGATGAGCCGGCGGACCGAGGACGTGGACTTCGCAGCCCCGTTGGCCACCGTGAGGGTGAGGCCGCCGAGCGAGGCGAAGGCTAGCAGCACGCCCAGAATGTGCAGGACCTTGTAGGTTTCGAGCGAGATCATGGCTGCCCTTCAGGAGAAGTCGACGACGTGACGAGCCGACAAGGTAGGGCCATCGCGGCCGTCGCGGGACCCCTCGCCTACCTGGTGTGCGTCCGGGCGGGCCCCGCGGCGCTGGGTCCCGACCAGCGGGAGGTGCTCGGCGTCGGCGCCTGGATGCTCGTGTGGTGGCTCACCGAGCCGGTGCCGCTCGCCGTGACCTCGCTGCTTCCGATCATCATCCTTCCGCTCTTTGGCGTGGTGACGCTGCGGGACATCACCGCGCCCTACGCCAACGAGATGATCTTCCTCTTCCTCGCCGGGTTCCTGCTCGCCGCGGCGCTCGAGTTCTGGGGCGCTCACCTGCGCCTCGCGCTCCGGATCGTCGCGGCGGCGGGCCGGGACGGGCGGCGGATCGTGCTGGCGCTGATGGCGGCGACCGCGTTTCTCTCGATGTGGATCTCCAACACCGCGACGGCGGCGATGATGTATCCGATCGCGATGGCGCTGGGGCAGCTTTTCGGCGAGGGCCAGGCCGCCGATCGCATCCGCACGTCGCTCTTCCTCGGGCTGGCGTATGCCGCCTCCATCGGCGGCATGGGCACGCTCATCGGTACCCCACCCAACCTGATCTTCGCCGCCGCGGCCAAGGAACTGCTCGGGCAGCCAGTCGACTTCGCCCGCTACCTGCTCATTGGCGTGCCCTGCGTCATCCTGCTGGTGCCGATCTGCTGGGCGCTGCTCTGCCACGTGCTGTACCCCAGTGACGCCGTGCTCGGCGAGGCGGCGGAGCACGCGGTCGCGGAGCGCCGTGCGCGCCTGGGCAAGTTCAAGGGTGGCGAGCGCGCGACGATCGTGGTGTTCGGCCTCACGGCGCTCGCCTGGATCTTCCGCGAGCCGAAGCAACTCGGCGGCCTGTCGATACCGGGCCTCACCGCCCTGGCACCCGGACTCAGCGACGCCGCCATCGGCCTGACGGGCGCGCTCGCCCTCTTCCTCATCCCGGCCAGGGACGTGACCGGCACCCGGCGCCGCCTGCTCAGCTGGCATGAGGCGAAGGGAATCCCGTGGGAGGTGCTGCTGCTCTTCGGCGGGGGGCTCTCGCTCGCCGCCGCCACGGAACTGACCGGGCTCACGCAATGGTTTGGCGAGCAGGTGACCGGACTCCAGGGCGCGTCACCCTTCATCGTGCTCATCGTGGTGGCCGCGGGCACAGTGCTGCTGAGCGAGCTGGCGTCGAACACGGCGGTCGCCGCCATGGCGATGCCGATCGCGGCGGGCCTCGCCTCGGGTGCCGACCTGCCAGCCATCCGCGTCATGGCGGTCGTGGCGCTTGCCGCGTCAGCGGGATATGCGCTGCCGATTGCGACGCCCCCCAACGCGATTGCCTACGGTTCCGGCCGCGTCAGCGCGCGGCAGATGCTGCGCGCCGGGCTCGTCATGGACGTCGTGGCGGTACTCGTCATCGTTGCCGTGGTGCTGCTGCTCGGACCCCTCGCGGGGTGACTGAGGGGGCTGCCGGGCAGCCGGCGCGGGCCAATCCATTGAGTCGTGTCGATGCCGGGATCGTGGGCCTGCGGCTCGCGTTCCAGATTCTTGGGCCGCTGGCCCCCGCGCGTGCGGCGCGACTGGCCGAGCGACTCTTCACCCGACCGCCGCACCATCCCCTGCGCCCGCAAGAGGACGCGTTCCTCGAAACCGGCGCCGCCTTCACCGTGAACCACGACGGGCAGGAACTCGCCTGCTGGAGCTGGGGGAGTGGTCCGGTCGTGCTGCTCATGCACGGCTGGGGCAGCCGCGCGGGGCGCTTCCGCCGCTTCGTGCTGCCGCTGCAACAACGCGGGTTCCGCGTGGTGGCGTTCGATGGACCGGGGCATGGGCGTACCGGCGGCAGCAGCGCGTCCCTGCCCCAGTTCGCCGCGGCGCTGGCGGCCGTGGCCGCCGTCGTGGGGCCCGTCAGCGCGTTCATCGGGCACTCACTCGGCGGAGCGGCCGCGCTCTTCGCCATGGGCCGCCTCGTGCCGCCCGCTCCCGCCGTGCTGATCGCCGCACCATCCGATGCGGTCGTCTTCTGGCGCCGGTTCGTTCGGCACCTGGCCATCCCGCGCCGGGTACGGAATCGACTGCAGCAGAACCTCGAGCGGCGCTTCGGGATCACGTGGAGCGACCTGAACCTGCTTCCCGCGGCGGCGGCCCTGCCCACGGCACTCCTCGTCATTCACGACGAGGGCGATGACGACGTGCCGCCGGAGAACGGACGCGACATGGCCGCGGCGGCGCCACGTGGCACCTTCGTGCTGACCAGCGGACTCGGGCACCGGGCCATCATGCGGGACGCCGAGGTTGTGCGCCTGGCCGTGGACTTCATCGCGGAGCAGGTGCCGCGGTGATCGTGATGGACCGGGTGAACGCGCTCGCCCCCGGCTGGTCGCACGTGCTTTCCACGGCCAACGACCTGGCCGAGCTCGACGACTTCCGCATTCGAGTCGGCGCGCCGCGGCAGGCTTTTCACCTCAGGGGCCGGCGCCCGCACCTCGACCTCAAGGACGGGCCGCGGGAGGTGGCGCTGAGGCAGGCCGATGTGCGGGTGTTCGATCGCACCAGCGACTTGCTGCGATTTCTGAGGGCGGGGGGGACTGGTACGGCAGAGGAACCAACAGCGTGAGGAGGAAATGCAACTGCGTGAGGGGGAAGGGGGAACAGCGTGCGTGGTAAGCGGTCAGGGCGGGGTGAAGCCGAAGGCGACGTGGACGTGGACGGCGATGTGCTCGTTCATCTTGAAGAGCCCGAGGAACTTGCTCAGTCCGCCGATCTTGTAGTCCTTGAGGTTGAGCGGGAAGCTGGAAACCACGGTGATGGATTCGCCGTGCCGCAGCACCACTGCCGGCAGCTCGACCGCCTGCGTCACTCCGCGGATGATGAAGTCCCCTCCAAGTACCACGTCGGCCGAGTCGCCCCGTTCTGCCTTCACCTGCACCGTCTTCAGCTCGAATCGAATCGTGGGATACTCGTCCGATTGCATCGACTTGTTCAGGTCCTTGTCGCGCTTGTCGTTGTCGGTGACAAGCGTGTTCACCGGCACCTCGACGAATCCGCGCACGTCTGCGAGCGCAGGTCCGCCCGTCATTGAACCACTGACGGTGTGAGTAGTGCCGGAAAAATCGCCGGCCGTCGCCTTGCCGTCGAAGCTCAGCGTGCCCTCCGTGACCGTGCCGGTGGGGATGGGCTGCTGCGCCGCGACCGGGGGTGCTCCGCCGGCGAGCAGGGCGGCCAGCATCAATCCAGTGGTCCGTGTCATGTGCCGAGCTTCCCGAGTGCAACGCGGGTCGTGAGGCTGATGCTGCTGCCGTAGGAAACCAGCGTGAAGAACTGGCCCGTCACTGACCAGCGGCGGACAAGCTCCCATGTGAGGGGGGGGGGGCCGCGGGCG
>Ga0315297_10000212_pt1 | contig 32223 bp, 24 predicted proteins | sample YL17G15_0_MG_FD_203628 | JGI IMG/M metagenome (GOLD analysis project Ga0315297, IMG submission 203628) | Sediment microbial communities from Yellowstone Lake, YNP, Wyoming, USA - YL17G15_0 | ecosystem: Environmental > Aquatic > Freshwater > Lake > Sediment | place: USA: Wyoming | collected...
CAACTTCGAATCGCTGGTCGGCAGCCCCTGGGGTTCGCGACAGCCGGAACCGTTCTATGACCGGCAGACGAAGATCTACCACGTCGCGCTGAAGCGGGGAGAGCGGTCGCCTTTCCAGCAAGACGACGAACTGCACGCGCCCGCGCCGAAGGCTGCCGCCGAGAAGAAGCCGGATGCTGAGAAGAATAGCGACACACCGCTGGACAAGACCGCTGCGCCAGCGGCGCCGCCTGCCACGCAGAAACCCGCGACGGCCGAACCGGCGAAACCCGCCGGGGCACAACCAACGGACACGACGTCCGCCGACACCAGGCCAGCGGCTGCGGGGGCCGCGCCCACGGTGGTCGTCGATGCTGAAGGCCTGGAGACACGCCTCATCGAGGTGCCGCTTCCTGCGGGCAACTACAGAGATCTGTCGACCGACGGCAAGCGCCTCTATTTTGTCTCGCGGCCGACCGGGCGTGACGGACGGCCGGCGCTCAAGACGCTGGCCATCGAGAACAAGAAGGCCGAAGCGGAAACGTTCATGGAGGATCCCCGGTCCTACGAGTTGTCGCTCGACAACAAGAAGGTGCTCATCCGCAAAGGCAGCGACTACTACGTGGTCGATGCCGGGGCAAGAGCGCCGGCCGATTTGTCCAAGCTCACCGTGCCGCTGCGCGACTGGACGTTCCACCTCGACCCGCGGGCCGAGTGGCGCCAGATGTTCACCGAAGCGTGGCGGCTCGAGCGCGACTATTTCTACGACCGAGGCATGCACGGGCTCGACTGGCCGGCGATCCGCACAAAGTACCTGCCGCTCGTCGATCGCGTGACCGACCGCGCGGAGTTGAGCGACATCCTCGCGCAGATGGTCAGCGAACTCTCGGCGCTCCACATCTTCGTGCGCGGCGGCGACATGCGCCCGGGCACCAACAACGTGTGGCCGGCTTCGCTCGGCGCCACACTGACGCGCGATGACAAGGCCGGCGGCTACCGCGTCGATCACATCATCAGGACCGACCCGGATCGGCCCGAGAAGCGGCCGCCCCTGGCTCGGCCGGGAATCGACGTTGTCGAGGGCGACGTCGTCGAGATGATCAATGGCGTCGGGGTCCTGACAGCGCCGGACGTGCATACGCTGCTTCGCGGTCAGGCCGACAAGCAGGTGCTGCTGCGCGTGAAGCCGAAAGCGGGCGGGGCGGCGCGCGACGTGATCGTGGTGCCAGCCAGCGCGCAGACCGAAGACGACCTCCGCTACGACGAGTGGGAGTACACGCGCCGGCTCGCCGTCGAGAAGACGGGGCAGAACAAGATCGGGTACGTGCACCTGCGCGCCATGGGCGGCGGGAACATGGCCGAATGGACGCGCGAGTTCTATCCGGTGTTCGATCGCGAAGGCCTGATCATCGACGTCCGCCACAACAACGGCGGCAACATCGACAGTTGGGTCCTGGAGAAGCTGCTCCGCAAGGCGTGGTTCTATTTCCAGGACCGCGTCGGAAATCCGACGTGGAACATGCAGTTCGCCTTCCGCGGCCACCTCGTCGTGCTCGTCAACGAGCGCACGGCGTCGGACGGCGAGGCGTTTGCGGAAGGGTTTCGCCGGCTGGGACTCGGCCAGGTGCTCGGCACCCGGACGTGGGGGGGCGAAATCTGGCTCAGCTCGAACAACTTCCTGGTCGATCGCGGGATCGCGACCGCCGCCGAAACCGGCGTCTACGGGCCAGAAGGCCAGTGGCTCATCGAGGGCCACGGCGTCGACCCCGATATCGTTGTCGACAATCTGCCGGGCGCGACGTTCAACGGGCAGGACGCGCAGTTGGACGCGGCGGTGAAGCACCTGCTCGGTCTCATCAAGTCGAAGCCGGTGCCCGTGCCGCCGCCTCCGCCGTACCCGATCAAGCGGCTCGACAAACGGCAGGACTGACAGGTCACGCGACCGGCCTGATCCCGTCAAGGCCGGTCCAGTCGGCGCTGTGGGTGCTGAATCGGCTCAACAGGAAGGCGGGTGGTCGAATCATGTTATTCTCAGGCGCATAGACTCAATCGCCCGTCGATCGAACCCGTAGGCGAAGGCGGGCGGCGTAGTAACTGTCATTCCGGCGAAAGCCGGAATCCAGCCGTTCCCCTGCCGCACGACGCGAAACGAGGTTGAACCGTGGCCACTACCGCCAAGCAAATGCTGGTTACAGGTTCGGACGTGTTTGCTGTCACCCCAGACACCACCGTCTTCGACGCGCTCCGCTTGATGGCCGACAAGGACGTGGGCGCGGTCGTGGTCCTCTCGAATGGCCAGCTGGTGGGGATCTTTACAGAGCGCGACTATGCACGGAAGGTCGTGCTCGTGGGGAAGGCGTCGAAGGATCTCTCCGTGGCGGAGATTATGTCCACCGACGTGGTGACGATCGACCCGAACTGGACCACCGATCGCTGTATGGCCCTGATGGACGAGCGCCGCATCCGCCACCTGCCCGTCATCGACGGGGGCAAGGTGGTTGGCCTGGTGTCGATTCGGGCCGTCGTGTCCGCGATCGTCGCCGAGCAGAAATACACAATCCAGCATCTCGAGCGGTACATCACGTCGGGATCGTAGGGGCGGGCCCCCGCCTGCCCTGAGCGGAGTCGAAGGGCGCCCGCCCGAATCGATGTCGCACGGGCGCAATGAATTGCGCCCCTGATATGGACACCAGCGGATTTCTCGTCGTAGGGACGCGATTCATCGCGCCAGACGGTTCATCGCGCTTACAGGGTCTGTCCCGCAGGCGGCAGCGCGCTAGAAGGCAAAGTTCCGCCGGATGATGGTCTGGTCGCCGGACCCGGAGGGCATGAGGCCTGCGGGCCGCGGCGCGAACACCTTGCCGGCGATCGCCGGCCACCCCACGCTGCGGTCGAGCACCGCCACGGACACGCGGTCCGTGCTCTTGAGCATCAGCGCCAGGGTAATGCCCGCGGCTGGCGCGTTTCCATACTCCAGCGTCCACGAAAGGTCGGCCGACTGGGTCGGCGAGGCGCCAACGCCAAGATCGTGCCCGTTCACGCGCGCCTCGAGCACGCTCGCCCCGGTCAGCCAGATCGAAAGCGCATGGCCGTCCGCCGCGGGCGTGACGCGTATCACCAGCGATCGCCCGCGCTCCGACGTTTCGCCGCCGGGGATCAACGTGGCCGCCGGCGCCGCCAGGTTGACGAGATCGGCGCGCTGATGAACGTAGCCGGGCGTCCCTTCCCTTGACGACCGCGGCAGCAGGAGCGCCACGGGGCGGCCGGGGAGGGGCGTGTCGCCGAAAAACTGCCGCAGCCACGGGTTCATATCCGGCGAGCGCGTCACCCAGTACGCCTCGCGCTTGTCCGCGTCGAGCGCGTAGATGACGTTGATCGTGCGCGGCCGGGCTTCCGAGAACTTCGTCGTCGTCATCCCATAGCCGACGCTGACCAGCGTCACGATCAGCGCCGCACACCCCGGCCACAGGCGCGTCCTGTCTACCAGCAACTCGACCTGCGGAGCCAGGGTAAACAGCGCGAGTACGGTCAGAAGCCCGACGGCAGCGCCGCTGATGGACGTCAGGCCCAGCGACTGGAACAGCATGGAGGCCAGCGGCCACAGGATGAGTGTCGATGGCACGCCCAGCACGCAGATGATACCGGTGCCCATCACCCCGACCGCCGCCCGCCGGTCAATCGCAGAGGGTAACTGCGAGACGGCCAGCACGCCGCCAACAAGCGGCCACAGCAGGACGTAGCTGCCGCCGGGGACGGCCCACGACGCGGCGCACGTGGCGAGCAGGCAAACGAACAGCCCGGAGAGCGCCAGTGTCTGAGCGGCGAACTTTCGCCGCAGCACCGAGTAGAACAACAGGCCCGCGGTGACGATGGTCATCACGAGCGCAAGGCCGTAGGGCGCGCTCATCGCGATGTTGCCGGGACTCAACCAGCGGGCATGGACCCATCCGATCGCGCGGATGAAGTAGTAGCCCCACAACCCCGCCAGACCGCCCAGCACCAGCCACACCACCAGGCCCAGCAACAGCCCCCCAATGCTCGTGTTCAGGCGGCGCCGCGCCGACACGGTGACCCACATGAACACGATGATGGCCAGGCCCGCCAGCGGCAGCACCCACACCGTCGAGTAGCGCACGACGCGGCCCAGCACGGGCACCGAAAAGAACACCGCGTTCCGCTCCTTGATGCCGGCCAGATCCATCGCGCCGAACCGCTGCAGCAACCCGAGGGCCGCGGCCCCGTGATGCTGCAGGCTTCCGGGATCGAGGCGGACGGGCGAGTCGATGGGCGTGTGATACCCGCGCCAGTTGCCGATGAAGGCGAAGTTCAGCCCGGGAATCCCGAGCCGGCGGAAGACAGAGAAATCCGTGTCGTTCGGCAGCCGCTTGTAGACCTCGTAGGTCAGCGACGATCCGGCAGGCCGGGGCACCACCGACGCCCATTCGCGGACGACCGCGCCATTGCTCGCGCCAGTCTCGAACATCAGTGACGGGCCGCTGGTGCCGCGCGCCTCAAAGTTGATCGCGATCTGGACGTCTTTGGCCCACGGGTGCTCGCCGACAAACGCCTCGGCCCCGAGCAGGCCCAACTCTTCCGCGTCGGTGAACAGGAGGATGACATCGTTGCGCAACGGCGCCGAGGCCTTCAGCGCGCGCAACGCCTCGAGCATGGCCGCCACGCCGGAGCCGTCATCGGCCGCGCCGGGTGCCGCGGGGACGGAGTCGTAGTGCGACGCAAGCAGGATGGCACCGGTGCTGGCTGTGCCCTTCACACGCGCCAGCAGGTTCTCGACACTGGCGGCGAAGGCGCCGCCGGCCCCGGTTCGAGTGGCCGTGGTCTTCTGGCGCTCGACGGTGAGCCCCATCCCTTCGAGTGTCATCACCACGTAGTCGCGCACCCGCGCGTGGTCGGCCGACCCGACCGGGTGCGGCCGCCGCGCGATCTGCGCAACGTGCGCCATCGCGCGCAAGGCGGAGAACTCTGTGGCGGGAGCCGTCGCCGGCACGGCATCTGGCGGCCCGCCGAGCATCAGCCCGGCAAGCGTGAGACCGACGAGCAGGATCAGGGCGACGAACGACGAGTGCCCGGGCCGCGAGAACGCCATAGACGCACCCTCCCGATACACGCGCGTCAACTGAAGGTCAGCGCGTGGGCGGCTGTCTCTTGAGTGTTCCAGACACGTACGGCTTGAATGCGTCGGGCGACCCGGGCGGCGCGATGTCGAAGTCGAGCACGTGCTCGTCGGCCGACTGAATCCTGCAGGTCATCCTGAAGCGCGGGGCCGTGGGCATTACGTCACTGACAAACGTGAGTGTCTTGCCGTCGGCCGACCAGGTGGCCGCGTACTGAATGACGTGATCTTCGTTGTCGACATAGAGTGCACGTGCCTCGCCTGGCTTCGACCCCGCGTGGATCACCAGGAGATCCTCGTGCACGCTGGCGGGCCGGCCAGCCGACGCCGCGACATCGGCGCGATTGCGACGGACGATCGCCCGTTCGCCCACCTCGAAGCGATAGGAGGTTCGGCCGGTCGCGCTCCCGGGCTGGCCTCCCCCGTCGCCGGCCCAGTCACCGATGAGCACGCGCCACTGCGGGCCAAACGCTGGCGCGGCGGCCGCTGGCTGAGCATTCTGATCTGCCGCAATCCCCGATGGCGCTGCCAGAATGACCAGGGCCACGGCGAACACGAACCGAAGTGATGTCATCCCCATGAGCCTTTCTCCCCGCCACCAGCACGCAATCATTGTTCTCGAGGGGCAACCACTGGGGGTTGCCCCTACGCCGCGTCGATGATGCCCGTCGAAGGTCGTTTCCACGCCGCGTCGATGAGCCGGAAGGCGGCCTCCACCCTGGCGAGGTGAATTCCCGGTAGGGGCGGCCCCCCGTGGCCGCCCTCGCGACGTTGGTCACGCCGACGGCACAACGTAGAAGAACACGGCCACGAAGTGGCAGACGCTGCCGCCAAGGACAAACAGGTGCCACATCGCGTGGTTGTATCGCAGGCGTTCCCACGCGAAGAAGACGACGCCGCCGGTGTACGCCAGGCCGCCGGCCACGAGCCAGGCGATGCCGGCTGGCGCGACGTGCAACAGCATCGGCTTGATCGCCACCACCGCCGTCCACCCCATCGCGATGTACAGAACCGTCGAAACGATGGGCCAGCGAGGGCCGAATACCGCTTTTGCGGTCACGCCTGCCGCGGCCAGCGCCCAGATGATGCCGAGGATGGTCCACCCCCAGGGTCCGCGCAGGTTGACCAGCGCGAATGGGGTGTAGGAACCGGCAATCAGCAGGTAGATCGCGGCGTGATCGATGATCTGGAACACGTGTCGCGCGCGGGTCGCGGCAAGGGAGTGATAGAGCGTCGACGCCGCATACAGCAGCACGAGGGTGGACGCGTAGATGGCGCAACTGGTGATGATCCACGCGTCGCCACGCCGGACGGCTGCGGTCACCAGCACGACCAGCCCCGCGATGCTGGCGACCAGGCCCGCGCCGTGCGTCACGCTGTTGGCGATCTGCTCGCCGAGCGTCGAGGGGCTATGCGTCTCGGCCGGGTTGACCACGCGCTGATCTTATCCGGCCTTGGCGGCCAGACGCCAGGCGAGCGGTCTGGCCGCAGCTCTGCTTGCGCCGCTTTGCCTCGAACCGCCGCGCGCGCTCCGGCAATCATCGCTGGAAGGGCCTTTCGAGTCAGGCGGGATGAAGAGGCCGTGTTTCGCTGTTTCTTCTCCTGTCCGGATGTGGTACTAACTCCGCAGTTGAACAATCATTCAATCGGTAATCAGTAATATCTATTGCCGTCTTAGTGTTAAACTCTTGTGTTTTTAGTTTTCACGTTCACACCACAGGAGGTAACTATGGACCAGACGCCGCTGCGTGACTTTCTCGAGATCCCCTACGACAAGCTTGAAGAAGTGAATCTTCAGGCCAAGCAGCAGCGCCTCGACCGGGTGCCTTTCGAGCAGATCCAGGAAGAACGCACGAAGTACCTCACCGACGAAAAGCGGATCAAAGCCGTCACCGTGTGCTTCACCGACCTCGAGGGCCGGCTGCACATGCTCGACTACGACAAGAAGTTCCTGCTGAAGTCGGCCGACAATCTCACCTTTGACGGCTCGTCGATCCGCGGCTTCTCGCAGCAGGCCGAATCCGATTTGCGCCTCGCGGTGGACTGGCCGGCGTTCTACTGGCTGCCGTCCGACATTTTCGGGTCGGGCAAGGTGCTCGTCTTCGGCGAGGTCAGGGAGCGCGACGGGGCGCCCTACTCGGCCGACATGCGCAGCCGGCTCACGCGATACGCCGCCGGACTGTTCAAGAAGGACGGCACGATTGTCAACGCCTCCAACGAGATTGAGGGCTTCCTCTTCAAGGGACGCGATGCCGAGCGTCAGCACCACCTTGCCGGCACGTTTGAGTTCATCTCGACCGGCGGCTACTACCACTCGCTGCCCGGCGACGCGCTGCGGCGCTTCATCGACAGCGCGGCGGAAGCGCAGCGGGCGCTCGGGTTCGGCAACGAGAAGGACCATCCCGAGGTGGCGCCGTCGCAGTTCGAGATGAACTACTCGTACACCGAGGCGTGCGTCGCGGCCGACCAGGTGCAGCTCTACAAGCTCATCTGCCGCCAGGTCGCCCAGCAGATGGACATGACGGCGTGCTTCCTGCCGAAGCCGCTCACGGGCGTCAATGGCAGCGGCATGCACACGAACCTGTCGTTGACGCGCGGCGGGAAGAACGTCTTCCACGATGCCGCGGGTGAGGAAGGCCTGTCGGGGCCCGGGTGGAACTTCATCGATCGCGTGTTGGCCAACGCCAACGACATCTGCCTGATTCTCAATTCGAGCGTCAATTCGTACCGCCGTCTCGATCCGCACTTCGAGGCGCCGAACCAGATCAAGGCGTCGGCCATCAATCGCGGCGCGATGGTCCGCATCCCGCTCGGCAACGAGAAGACGGCCCGCATCGAGGTCCGATCAATCGCCCCGGACGCCAACGCGTATCTCGCGATCTACGCGCTGCTGCGGACCGGCCTCGAAGGCGGGCTGCCGGAGGATGCCGAAAACGAGATCCGCCGCTCGCGCACGCGATTCCTGCCCGACAACATCTACGACGCCATCCGCCTGTTCAAGGCCAGTGACTTTGCCCGGGAGTTGCTCGGCGAAGACGTCCACGGCAAGTACGCCGAAGTGAAGCAGGCGTCGGCCGATCGCTGCCCGAAGGCGCTTGGCACGCTCATCAAGACGGCCGAGGTGCAGTTCCATCACGAGGTGACCAACCAGCACCTGTGGAGCAAGTTCTGACCCAGGAGGGGTCGGGACACTATTTCGGCGCGCCTGAGCGAAAAAGCGGCCGGACCCGTTCTTCTAGCGGAGGGCGCGCAGCAGGCGCTCAACCTCCGGGCGCTGGGGCGCGTCGGGGGGCATCCGCGCCAGTAACTCCTGTGTCTGCGCGAGAGCTTCGGCCCGGCGTCCCGACCGGGCCAGCGCCCGCGCGAGGTTGAAGCGCGCCGGGTAGAGATCGGGATCCCGCTCGACGGCGGCCGACAGGTGGCGAATCGCGATGTCGAGCCGACCCGCGTCAAGCGCGAGATTGCCGAGGTTCGCCACGACGACCGGGTTGCCCGGCTCCACTCGCAACGCATCCTCGAGCGGTCGCACCGCCGCAGCCGCGCGGTTGGTGGACACGAGACAGAGAGCGAGACCCAGGTACGCGTCCGCGGTTGGCACCCCGGAGGCTAGCGCCGCGCGGAAATGGGGTTCGGCGTCCCGAACGCGGCCTTCGTTAAGCAGCGCGTGGCCCAGTCGCGTGTGCGCCAGCGCGTTGCCGGGGTCCTCGGCCAACACGGCTTCGAGCGCGCCGCGCAGGGCGGCCCCCGCGAGATCGCCCGAGGTGGCGATCGCAATGCGGGCCGCAAGTGTCCGCTTGTCTTTTGGATCGGGACGCGCCGAGACAGGCTTGCGGGTCGTGGCGGCCGACGCGTACCCGAGCGCGTTCAGCCGTGACCGCGCATCGGCATCTACGCGGGCGTTGACCTGTTCGGCCGGCAGCTCGGGGCCGGCGTAGGCGGCAACACGCGCGGCCAACTTCTTCACGTCCCCGGCGCGCTCGTCTTTCAGGTTGCGGTTCTCGCCGGGATCGCCGGCGATGTCGTACAGCTCGTCGCGGGGCGCGGCGATGTACTTCAGGCCGTCCGACCGCACGGACCGAAGCGCGCTCCATCCGAAGTCGACCAGCGGCGCGAACGTCTCGGCGTAGAGATCGCGCCGGCCGATCGAGCCGCCGCGCGTGAGCGGCATCAGGGTCACGCCGTCCGTGTCGCGGCGCGCCAGGCCAAGTGCGTCCATGAGGGTGGCGAATACATCGGCGAGCGATACCGGCTCCTGCACGCCGGCCGGCACGGGCGCGAGACCGGGGCCTGTCATCACGAGCGGCACTCGAAGTGTTGTGTCGTAGACGAAGAGGCTGTGCGTCACCTCGCCGTGCTCGCCGAACGCCTCGCCGTGATCGCCTGCCAGCACGACGAGCGTCGACCCGGCGCGATCGCCAAGCCCGGCGATCAACCGGCCGGCCTCGGCGTCCGCCCTGGCCACCTCGTCGTCGTAGCGCACGTCGGGCGGGAGCTTCCAGCCGTCAGGCCCACGGGCCGGATCGGGCTCGTAGGGTGCGTGCGGTTCGAACAGGTGGACCCACATGAATACCGCGCGATCCGCGCCGATGCCACGAAGCCACTCGAGTGCCTCGTCGACAACGACGCGCCCGGGCCGCTCGTTGAGCAGGTGGCCGTCCCTGTTGCGCGGCATGCGGTCGCCGTAGCGGTCAAACCCGCGGTCAAGGCCAAAGCGCCGGTCGAGCGGGAAGGCGCCGACAAAGGCTCCCGTCGCCCAGCCTTGCGCCCGGAGCACGCTGGCCAGTGTGTCGAGATCGGGTCGTACTCGCATCCCGTTGGCGCGTGATCCATGACCGGGCGGGTACAGACCAGTGAGCAGGCTGGCGTGCGAGGGCAGCGTGATCGGTGACGTGGCAAACGCGCGATCGAAGCGGATCCCGCGGGCCGCCAGCGCGTCAATGGCAGGCGTGCGCGCGCGGCTCCAGCCGTACGCGCCCACGCGGTCCGCGCGCAGCGTGTCGATCGTGATGACCAGAACGTTCGACGGGCGCACCCCTGCGATCGCTGGGGGGGCGGACGACGTCCCGCCGCACGCAATCGCGATCGCCGCGATCCAGGAGGCGGCCAGAATCGCCGCGCCCGCTCGAACCACTGGTCGGAAATCGGCCCGGGCCATGACGACATCCTACGCGGGACACGGGACGGGACAAAGTAAAACGGGGCCCCCGGGACCGCGTCCCGGGGACCCCGCCGTATTCGAAGGACCCGAAATGGGGTCAGACCCCATCTTCGGGCTAGAACGTGAACCGGAACCCGAGCTGGCCGACGCGCTGCTCCGGCATGCCCGCATCGCCCGCGAACGCCGTCGGCTTCAGGAACACTGTGTTCGGCGTGTGGTTGGCGAGCGTCCCGGTGTAAAAGCGCGTACTCGACGACGCCCCGGTTCCGAAGTTCGGGTTCTTCGCGTTGAACAAGTTGAACACCTCGGCGATGAACTCCACATTCATGCTGCGCGGCAGCTTGAACGCCTTCGACCCTCGAAGGTTGAACTGCGCCAACGCGGCGCCGCGGCCGCAGTTGATCGTCGTGCAGGCCCCGATCTCCTTGCGCGACGCGACGCCCGCGGCATCGATGCCGGTGTACTGGTACGCCGTCGTGTACATGTCGTTGCTCGCGCCGTCCGCATTGTTGTCGTACCCGTACCACACGTGGAGCGGCAGCGCCGAGCGATAGCGGAAGATCGGCGACACGTTGATGCCGTAGGGCAGCTGGAAGACCGCGCTCAACGTAAACTTGTGGCGCGCGTCGGTGCGGGCCGTCGGGCCCCACTGGAGGGCGTCGAGCGGCTTGGTCGCGTCCTGCACCAGGTTGGTTGTCAGCTCATCGATGCCAAGACCTCCGAGGCCGATGGCCCTCGACAGCGAGTACCATGCGTTCACCTGGATGTTCTTGTCCATCCGGCGGCGGATCCCCATGGTGATGCTGTCGAACTTGCTCGCGCCGATGCTCATGTTCATCGTCGGGTTCGCCGGGCTGAAGCCGAGCGACGCGTAGCGGCGCGTGCCGTTGATGATCGTGTTGAGCGGCCACCGGACGCCAAGGTCGTGCCCGCGCACACTGACGAAGTCGGCGTCGATGACGGTTGACGGCGAAATCTCATGCGACCAGCCCGCCGACGTCTGGCTCGTCCATGGCTGCCTGACCCTCGGCACCGCCACGTTCGAGCTGAAGAACGGGCCTGCCGGGTTGATCTGGTTCTGAGACGAGATGTTGGCGATCGGCTGACCGACCGCAAAGAAGCTGCCGTCGGGATTCCTGATCCCCGCCGTGTTGGTGACGACGAAGATCTGGCCAGACCCGCCCTGGGCGCTCAGGCCCGGGAACAGGATGTTCGCGTTCGTGTAGCCGAAGTCGTAGTAGATGCCCCAGCCGGCCCGGACGAGGTCCTTGCCGTTGCCACGCACGTCCCACGCGAAGCCCACGCGCGGCTGGATGTTGTTGTAGTCCTCGCGCGACGTCGGGCCCCACTCGCTGAAGCCGACCACGCCGTTGAACGTCCCCGCCTGCCCCGCAGCCTGCAGCTTGTTGAAGTTCGTGACGCTCGTCTGGTCGATCGCAAAACCCGTCACCAGATCGTAGCGGATGCCCGCGTTGATGGTGACGCGATCCGACACCCGCCAGTCGTCCTGAAAGTAGACGCCGGTCTGCTTGGTCGGCAGGTTGGCCCCCGAACCGCCCTTGTTCCGGCTGACGCCGCCGATCGGTCCCGTCAGCGTGTTGTCGAGGTGCGAGTAGGCGTAGTCGGTGCTGCCCGAGTTGAAGGTGACGTAGAGCTTCGGCTCGTTGATGAAATTCAGGCCGATCTTGAAGTCGTGGCCCAGGCCGCCCTTGCCCGTGACGTGCCACGAGAAGTCGTCGCGGAACTGGAACTTGTGCTGGATTGTCGTCTGCGGCGTGTTCGTGTTGTAGCCGATGGCGACGCCGTTCGGGAACGTCTCCTGGGGATTGCCCGAGCGCGCCGTGATGTAGTTGGCGAAGTCGGCGTACTGGAAGATGAACTCGTTCAGCTTCGTCCCTCCCAGCACCCAGTTGTGGTTCACATTGATCGAGTTGAATGTGTTCGTGCTGTCGCCCCAGTTATCCGGAATCGTGCGGGTGCCCACGCCGTAGACCTGCGAGTTCGAGTTGCGGCCGTAGCGCACCGACAGGAACTGCTTGGGGTTGATCGTCACCGCGGCCTTGCCCGTGAACAGCGTCTCGCGGTTCGGCGTTGGATAGACCCCGTCCTTCTCAGGGAACAGGCCAAGCGTTGTCACGGACTGCTGCGTGTCCTGCTGGTTCCGCTCGAAGGCCGCGAAGAAATGTGCCCTGTTCTGCGCGATCGGCCCTCCGAACGAGCCGCCGTACTGGTAGCGGCGGTAGTACTGCTTCGGCACGTTGGTTAGCGTCTCGGTCACGGTCCGCGCATTCATCGAATCGTCGCGGAAAGACGTGAACCAGCTGCCCCTGAACTGGTTGGTCCCGCTCTTGGTGACGATGTTCATCACGCCGCCGTTGCTGCGGCCGTACTCGGCCTTGTAGCGCTGCGTGATGAAGTTGAACTCCTGGATCGCCTCGATCGGGAACAACTGGAGGAGGCCGCCGACCGTGTCGTCGTTGTTGTCGCCGCCGTCAATCTGATAGTTTACGTTGCGGCCGTTGCCGCCCGCGATTTGCGGGGACTGCTGCGTGCTCTTGGTCGGGTCCGAGTGGAAGCCCATCGCCACGCCCGCGATCGTCATCGCGAGGTTCGCGAACTGGCGGGCGTTGAGGGGCAGCGCCTCGATCTTGTCGACGTCCACGACGCCGCCGACCGACGACGATGTGGTCTCGACCATCGGGGTCTCGCCTGTGACGGTGACCGTCTCCGAGACCTTCGCGATCTTCATCTGGACGTCGAGGTTGATCGTCTGCGCGACGTTCAGCACGATGCCTTTGCGATCGATGCTCGCGAACCCCGCCAGTTCGATCGTGATTTCGTAGGCGCCGACCGGCAGTGCCGACAGACGGAATATCCCTTCGCCGTCGCTCACGGCGGTTCGCGTGAACCCCGTCTGTGGGTGCTTCGCCGTCACCGCGACGCCAGGCAGGGCCGCGCCCTGCTGGTCGGTGATTTGGCCCGAGATGGTGCCCGTCGTCTGCCGGGCAAACGCCGGTGCCGCTATGAGGGCACAGAGAACGACCGCCAATGTGGTGATCACCAACTTACGCATGTGTGCTTCCTCCACTTTCAGGAGATGACGCGACGGGGAACCTATTCAGAACAGCAATCTTCCTGCCGACGGTGCTGTCTGGCCGGGTCTTTCTTTTCAATAGCTTACATCGACATGTTTCGATCCGACCGCTCCGGATCCAATAATCCGTACAGATCGATCCGGTGGCCTGGATGTCGACAGTTCGTCGGGGCCGCCCGGCCTCACCGTCCTGGATTCAGAGCGCCAACCAGCGCCGCCGCCGCACGTCGCTGCGCGGCGGGTACCCGAGGTGCGTTGAGCACCCGTTTGTACGCGTCGCGGGCGGCGTCGAGATGGCCAGCCTGCTGGTGCGCGATGCCCAGGTTGAGGCGGGCTTCCCAGAAGTCCGGATTGGCCTGCAGCGCGCGCTCGAAGAACGGGATCGCGTCGCCGTAGCGCGTCGCCTGCGTGCGCAGCACGCCCAGGCCGTTCAGCGCATCCGTCGCATCGGGCTGCAGGGCAAGCGCGTTCGTGTAGGCCGCCTCCGCCCCGGTGGTGTCGCCCTGCGCGCGCCGCGCGTTGCCCAAATTGACGAGGTACTCCACGCTGGAGGCGTCGATCGCGGAGGCCCCTTCGAACGCGACCCGCGCCTCGGCGATCTGTCCTTTCTCAATGAGCAGCAGGCCGAGGCCGTTGTGCGCCGCCGCGTTGCGGGCGTCGACCGCAATCGCGGCTCGCTCAGCGCGGATGGCCTCGTCGGTGCGCCCCGCCCGGCCGGCGGCCACGGCGAGGTCGTGGAACATCATGCTGTCGTTCGGCCATTGCGCCACGGCGCGGCGGTAAGCGCCGAGCGCCTCCGCGTGGCGGCCGGATTCCGACAGCGCGCGCGCGTGGGTCGACGCGAACACGGGGGCGCGGCGCTCGCCGGCGGCCAGCCTGGCCAGCACAGGCACGGCCTCCACGGCACGCGAGGTAGCCAGCAGCGTGAACGCATCCTCGAACGCGACCCACGAGGCGATGCGCGTGGACGGGTTGGGTGCGCTGTTCGAAGGGGTCGCGTCTGCCGGCCCGCTCGACACGTAGCCAAGCGCGCGCAATCGCTGCCGGGCCTCGGCGCCCGGTGCCGCCGAGGTCGATCGCTTCGCAGCGCTCCTGATGGCCGTCACACGCGCGCGCACCGCTGCGACGGTGCCGGGTTGGCTTGCCGCCGCGTTCTCACGCTCTCCGCCGTCGCGTGCGAGGTCGTACAGTTCCGCGCTGGAGTCGTCTGTCGCGACGAGCTTCCAGCGCTCGTCGACAAGCGCCGCGAGCGGCGACCATCCCGCGACTTCCGGGTACTGCGTCTCGGCGTAGATCTCGTGCGTCTGGCCGGGCCCGCTGAACAGATCCTTGCCGTCCATCCCGGCTGGAACGGGCACGCCCCCCAAACGCAACAGCGTCGGCGCGACATCAACGATGCTGACAGGCTGCCGTACGACCCCGGCCGGAACGCCCGGGCCCGCCACCACGAGCGGGATGCGGATCGCGCCTTCGTAGACGAGCATGCCATGCGTGCGCTCGCCGTGTTCCCCAAGGCTCTCGCCGTGGTCGCCAACGATGACAATCAGTGCGTTCTCGTCGTCTCCAGACTCCCGGAGCGCGGACAGCATGCGTGCGATCTGCGCATCGACGTAGGCCACTTCACCGTCGTAAGGGTTCCCGGCGGCCCGCGCGAGCGCGTCGGCTGGCGGCTGGTACGGCGCGTGCGGGTCGTAGAAGTGCACCCACAGAAAGAACGGCCGATCGGCGCCGGCCGCGGCGCGGGCCTTGATCCACGCGATGGCTCGGTCGGCCACGACCGAGGCTGGTCGCTCGGCTTCGAGTCGCAGTGACGCATCCGGCGACCGCGGGATCAGGTCGTCGTAGGCGGCGAACCCGCCGGCCAGGCCGAACTGCCGATCGAGCACGAACGCGCCGACGAAGGCGGCCGTGTCGCGGCCGGCGTCCTGGAACAGGCGCGCCAGCACAGGGCGCGAACCGTCGAACCGGTGGACGCCGTTCAGCCGGACGCCATGCGATGGCGGCACGAGGCCGGTCATCAGGCTGACGTGGGCGGGCAGCGTCAGCGGCACCGTCGTGCGGGCCGAGGAGAAGCTCGCACCGCGCGCAGCCACCTGGTTGATGGCAGGCGTGAGCGCACCGCCCACGCGGTCGGCACGGAGTGTATCGACGCTGATGAGCAGGACGCTGGCGGGTCTGGCCGGAGCCGCGGCGCGCTCGTTCGAGCGAGCGCACCCGCCCGCAACGAGACCGGCGGTGGCGGCGATGGCGAGGAACGCGAGTCGCTTCATGACAGGACAGATGGAGACGGATCGGTTTTCCCCGATCGGCGGTCCTGGTCCGCACCGATCGTGTCCCGTTGCGGAAATCTGCCCCGTCCCCGGCGCATCTGTGGAACTCTATCCCGTTTCCGGCGCTGGTGCAGGCGAGCAGCCTCACTGGATCTCCATCTGGATGCGGCGGGGCCGCGCGGCCACTTCTTCTTGTCTCGGGTAGAATGTGCCTCTCGCTCATCAGCATGACCCAGGAGGCCACCATCCGGGCTGACGGCAACCTCTTCGAGCGCTTCGCCGCGCGAGCAACCGCTCTGGCCGAGCGGTGGATGCCCGATGCCTACGTCTTCGCGCTGGCCGCCACCGCGGTAGTCGCCGTCGCGGCGTTCATGGTGGACCCGGCTGTCCGCGACTCCCCGTGGCGCATTGTCGACAGTTGGGGCGATGGCTTCTGGACGCTGATCCCGTTCACGCTCCAGATGGCGATGATCATCGTGGGCGGATACGTGCTCGCGTCGGCGCCGCCGATCTTCCGCGGGATCGCGTGGCTCGCCGGCAAGCCGAAGACCGCGAAAGGCGCCGTCCTGCTCGTGGCGCTCGTCGCCATGAGCAGTTCGCTCCTGAACTGGGGATTCAGCCTGATTGTCAGTGCGATCCTGGCGCGCGAGGTGGCCCGCCGCATGCCGGCTGCCGACTATCGCGCGCTGGGCGCCAGCGCGTTTCTCGGCCTGGGGACGGTGTGGGCACAGGGCCTGAGCGGGTCCGCCGCCCTGCAGATGGCGCGCACATCATCGATGCCGGCCAGGCTGGCCGAGATCGTGGGCCGGCCGATCCCGCTGACTGAGACGATCTTCCGATGGCAGAGCCTGGTGGCCGTTGGCATCGAGATCCTGGTGGTGTGCGCCGTGGCCTGGCTGTACGCGCCGGGAGAAGGGCGCGGGCGCTCCGCCGCGGATCTCGGCATCGACCTTGGATCCCCGATGCCGCCGAAGCTGCCTCCGCCTGCGGGCCCGGGCGAACGCCTCGAGCAGAGCCCGTGGATGATGGCTCCGTTTATCGCGCTCGGCGTGCTGTATCTCGCGCGGTCGATTGTCGCGAAAAGCGCGACGACCTCGGACATGCTCAACGCGCTCGATTTGAACACGGTCAATCTCCTGCTGCTGACGGCGGGTGCGATCCTGCATCGCACGCCCGCCTCGATGATGCGCGCGGTGAGAGAAGCGACCCCGGCAACCTGGGGCGTGCTGCTGCAGTTTCCTTTCTACGGCGGCATCTTCGGCATGATGACGGGCACGGCGCTGTCGGCTGCCATCGCCGGCCTGTTCGTGCACGTCGCGACAGCCACGCTCTACCCGGCCATGATCGTCAGCTATTCGGCGCTGCTGGGCATCTTCGTGCCGTCGGGCGGATCCAAGTGGGTGATCGAAGCGCCATACGTGCTGCAATCGGCGCGTGTGCTGGGCGTGTCGGACGGATGGATGGTGGTGACCTACGATCTGGGCGAGGCCATCGCCAACCTGTTGCAGCCGTTCTGGATGTTGCCGACATTGGCGCTGCTGGGCCTGAAGGCCCGCGACATCATGGGCTACACGTACCTGGTGGCGCTGGTGATGTTCCCGCTCGTCCTGCTGCTGGTGACGCTACTCGCCCCGCGTTGAAGACGGGTTCATGTGCCGCGGACCGCTGTCACTCCCGCACACGATGGCGCGCAGCCGCACCTCTCCAAGCGAGGGCCGCGTGCCGGGAGACTGTCTTGCCGCGCCGGAATGTGGAGCCGCGTTCCGCAATCCGGAAGCAGTCGCCGGCCAAGCTCAGGCCTCGCCGCGGCGGATCCGTTCGATTTTCGTGTCGCGGTCCGACACGAAGCGTTCGCGGTCGCGCCGGTAGTCGTCTTCGATGGCTTTGCGGGCTTCAGGATCTATTGTCCGGCGCACCGTGGACTCGTGAAGCACTTCGCGCTCGGCGAGCTTTGCTTCGCAAAAATTCCTGGCCTCGGCGATGGCAGCTTTCTGCGTGTCGGTCAGCGGGATGTTCTGGATACCCGCGTCGGCGTCCTTCTTGCGGAGCCGTTCCATCGCGATCTCATAGGCGCTTCTCGGCGATCCGTCTTCCATGCTGGCGATAATACTCCAGATGCCAGACCTCGCTGCGCTGGTCAGATCTCGGCGAGCAGGCGGCGGTACTTGCGGAGTAACTCGTACAACACCACGCCGCCGGCCGTGGCCACGTTGATCGACTGCTTGAGCCCGAGGGTTGGTATTCGCACGTGCGCGTGGCAGCGGTCGAGGACGGGCTTCGAGATGCCATCCACCTCGTGCCCGAAGACAATGCAGACAGGAAAGCGGGGCTGCCAGTCGAACAGATCAACGGCCTGCAGGCTGGTCTCGATGGCCACCACCTCGCGGCCGCCGGCGAGCAGCGAGTCCACAGCGGCGAGGGCGTCCGGGCAGCGCGACCAGCGCATCGACAACTCGGCGCCGAGGGCGGTCTTGGCGATGCGCGGGTCGTCGGGTGTCGGCGTGATGCCGGCCAGGAGGATCTCCTCGGCGCGGACGGCGTCGGCAGTGCGGAAGAACGACCCGACGTTGTAGAGGCTGCGGACGTTCTCCAACAGCACCTGGACGGGCAGGCGATCGATGGCCGCGTAGGCGGTTCCGAGCGTCGTGGCCTGGTAGGCTGGCGGCTCGTGCATGACGGACGATCGTAGCCTGATCCCCCGCGGGATTGCTTCGGCCCCGGTCAACGACGTGAAGTATCGGCACGGCGAGGCCCGCGACTCGATCCGCCCCGGCCACGACTGAACGGGACGGGCGCGTCATCCGGGGGCGCAGGAATCCTTCCGGCCCGGCGCGGCGTCACAACAGGCTGGAGGTGTCGATGTTCGACAGGTGGCGCAAGACGGTGATGGTCAGCCGCGAGGACGCGCTCGAAGGCCGCCCGCAACGGGTGCCGGTGGCGGCGAAGCACGTGGTGCTCGGCGCGCCGATGGAGCCGCCTTTCGCGGGCATGGCGATCGCCACCTTCGCACTCGGCTGCTTCTGGGGCGCCGAGCGCAAGTTGTGGCAGGTGCCGGGCGTGCACTCGACTGCCGCGGGATACGCGGGCGGGTTCACGCCAAACCCCATCTATGAGGAGGTGTGCTCGGGCCTGACCGGCCACTCGGAGGTCGTGCAGGTCGTCTTCGATCCGAATGTCACCTCGTACGAGGCGTTCCTGAAGGTGTTCTGGGAGAACCACGACCCGACCCAGGGCATGCGGCAGGGCGGCGATGTGGGGACGCAGTACCGCTCGGCGATCTACTGGCACTCCGAGGCGCAGCGCGCTGCCGCCGAACAGTCGCGGGACGCGTTCCAGGCGCGCCTGGCCGAAGCCGGCTACGGTCCCATCACGACCGAGATCGCGGCCGCCGGTCCCTTCTACTACGCCGAGGACTACCACCAGCAATACCTGTCGAAAAACCCGCAAGGTTACTGCGGCCTGGGCGGCACCGGCGTGAGTTGCCCCATCGGCGTCGCCCGCGCCTAGCGCGGCTCAGGCTTTCAGGCGTTTTACGTCAGGAGCCAGATTCTGACGAAACCATACAGAAACAGAAAAGACAGTCCGACCAGCACAAACCCGAGCGCGTAGTAGATCCGCCTCAGCACACCGAAGGGAATGGACCGCTTCAGCCGGCTCAGCGCAAATCCCAGGCAAATCAGGTAGCTCATCAGCCCCAGACCGCCGGCCGCAATGAAGAGCGCCGACAATCCCTGGGTAAACACCGTGACCACGCCCAGTTGTTCCGCAATGCTCTTTCCGATCAGCCAGCTGACGATCATCTGAGGATTGGAGAAGGCCAGCACAAATCCGATCACATAAGACAGGCGCCTCCTGCGAAGGAACGGGTGGATCACGCCGAAATGATGAAGCGTCATGCTCTGCCGGAAGGTGTAGTACGCCAACGCCAACAGCAACACGCCTCCTATCAGAAGGAACCACGCGATGACGGCCGGCCGGGACAGGAAAGGGGCGATTCCAAAGAACGCCACACCCCCGTACACCATGTCTGAACTGGCCGAACCCATTGCGACGAACACGGCGGCTCGCATATGCCCACCCAGGGCGCGTCTCGCAACTTCGATCTGAGAACCGCCAAGCGGAATGGCGGTCACGAATCCGAGGGTGAAAGCCAGAAGGAACAGAAGCACAAGATTCATTGTGGTGTGGCTGTTCCGCAGTCCTTCGACCGTCGAGGCATCAGGCGTCTGGAAAGGTGGAAGAACACCTTCCGCAGCCGTTCAGGAAACAGCTGATTGTTCATCGTGGCTGCGCTATCGCGATCAGGTGGACGAAACACCGCTCGCGGAGGGCTGTCCGTTCGCTGCACCGTCGGATGAATCAGGCTCCCGGATCGCGGCTTGTCCGTCAAGTGCTTCAATGTACACGTTGTGTCGGGGCCCCTGTCACGCTAATCCCGAGGTCTGCACGCGCAGGCGTCGAGTGCCGCGTCATTTTCCGAAGCAGTAGAGCATCCCCCTGGTCCGGATGTAGAGCTTGCCGTCGGCGATGGCCGGCGTCGCGAACACCTCGTCGCCCAGCGTGTTGACGGACAGCACTTCCCACTCGCCCTTTGCCGACACCACGGAGAGCGTGCCATCCTGGCTGATGAGCCACACTTTGCCGTCGGCGCCGACGGGCGACGCGAAGTACTTGTCGATGGCTCCCTTCAGCCGGCCCTGTTTGAGCACGTTGCCGGTCGCCGGATCGAACGACGTCAGGATGCCGCTGTCGTTCACCATGAACAGGACGCGCTGGTACAACACGGTCGAAGGTACCTGTGGCACCGGTCGCTGGTAGCGCCAGCGGATCGCGCTGCGGGTCATGTCGCCCTGGCCGCCGAGCGCGATCGCGAGCAGGCCGTTCTCTGACGCCATCATCATCCGGAACGTCTCCCACTCGCCCGACGTGAGCCTGCCATCGCGGTCGAGGTCGAACGCGTCGAACCCGCTTTTCGGCGAGAGCATCCGGTCCATCGGGTCGGTGCCGCTGATCTCGTCGCGGCCGACGAGGCCGTCATTGTTCTTGTCGTACCGCTTCAGCCCGTCCGCGAACGCGACGGTCTCGACGTGCTGCCCCGGCTGATTCTGCGGGAATCCCCACCCGTTGACATACAGATATTCGTCGTCAATGCTCGCCACCGACTTCATCTCGCAGGGCAACCCCCGCACCCACCAGATCCGCGTGCCGTCGATCACGCTGTAGGCGGACAACTGGAACGACTCGGGAACGATGACCTGCTTCGGCCCGCTTTTCGGCTGGTAGACCGTCGGCGTGGAGTATCCCGAGATGACCCCGGGCCGATCGACGCTCCATCGCACCTTGCCGGTGCGCTTGTCGATGGCGACCATGTGGGATCGCACATCCTGATCCACCGGAAGGATCAGGAGATCGTCCACCAGGATCGGCGATGCCCCGAAGCCGTAGTACATGTTGAACGGCCCCATCGGCAGGCGCCAGAGTTCGCGTCCGTCCGGATCGAACGCCAGCATCCCGAATTCCTGCAGAAACGCGAAGACGTTCGTGCCGTCGGTGACGGGGCTCGGCGAGGCGGGCCCGTTGACGTCCTGCAGCCGGCCCGGCTGCAGGCGCGGCACCTCGCGCTGCCAGAGCAGCTTGCCGGTCTTGCGGTCGAGCGCCAGGACGAGCAGTTTGTAGGCCGCCTTCTCCGCGGTGTGCGCCGTGAGAAAGACGCGCGTTGCGGTCAGCACCGGCGACGAGTGGCCGGGCGGAAGCGGAGTCTTCCACAGCACGCCACGCTCAGGCCCGAATTCGGTCGGAAGGCCGATCGCCGCCGACACGCCGGTGCCATTGGGCCCGCGGAATCGCGACCATTGGTCCTGGGCCGCCGCACGCCCCGCGGGAACGGCGACGAGCACGACGAACAGCAGCAGAGTCCGGCACACAGATCGAATTCCAGGCATGAAGTCCTTCCCTCTCGGCCAATCTCGACGCCGTTCTCTCACCACCGGGAAACCATGTCACAGACGGGCATCTGCTGTCTGCAGGATCATGGCTCTCAGTTGTTTCTCATCGTCGAGCACGACGGACGCGACGACCTGCGTTGTGCCCGGCCCCATCACGGGCGGCGAAGCGTTCTGCCTGGCTTCGCGCCTGTGTGGCGGCCGTTCTCGACCACGAGAGTGCCATTGACGATCACGTGGGGAATGCCGGTCGCGTACTGGTGCGGCTGCTCGAAGGTGGCTTCGTCCTTCACCGTCGCGTGGTCGAACACCACGAGGTCCGCCTGCTTCCCACGGGCGATGCGTCCGCGATCGCCCAGACCAATCTGGTCTGCCGGCATGCTGGTCATCTTGCGCACCGCCTGCGCGAGCGACAGGGTGTGCCGCTCGCGAACGTAGTGGGCGAGCACGCGCGCGAACGCACCGTAAGACCGCGGGTGCGGGCGGGCTTCGGCCGCACGCCCCACCGGCGCCATCGACGACCCGTCCGATCCCACCATGACGAGCGGATGGCCGAGGACCCGCTCCACGTTATCGGCACTCATACCGTGCCCGATGATCGACACCGACCCTTCTTCCTCTTCGATCAGCCGCAGCACGGCCTCGACCGGCCTGACGCCCCAGGCCGCGGCAATCTCGACCATGTTCTTCCCGATGAGCGGGCGGTTGGCGCTCGACTTCACCCTCGCGATGACGATGAGCGCGTAGTCCCCCAGTTCGCGGGCCATCAACTCCTCGACTTCGCGCCCCATCCGGACCCGCCAGGCCGGGTCCTTCAGGCGGGCCATCAATTCGCGCGTCCCTCCCTCGCGCGCCTCCGCCGACAGCACGATCGTCAGGGTGGTCGAATAGGCCGTGTACGGGTAGGCATCAGCCAGCACATCGACGCCGTCCCGCCGCGCCGAGGCGATCAGATCGAGCGCGCCCTGCTGCTTGCTCCAGTTCAGCCGGCCCGAGGCCTTCAGGTGCGACACCTGCACCCTGGCCCCGCTGTCGCGGCCGATCACAATCGCCTCGTCGACCGCTTCGAGCAGAGACGCTTCCTCGTTCCTGATGTGCGAGGCATACAACCCGCCGCGCCGTCCGACGACGCGCGCCATGGCCACGATCTCGTCGGTCGGTGTGTAGCGTCCCGGCGTGTACTCGAGACCGGTCGAGAGCCCGAACGCTCCCTGCTCCATCGCTTCTTCGACCCCGCGGGTCACGGCCGCCAGTTCGTCCTGGGACAGCTTTCTGTCGATGTTGCCAATCGCGTTCGTGCGAAGCGTGCCCTGGCCGACCAGCAGCGCGTGGTTGACGGAAAGTCCCGCCTTGTCGACAACGTCCAGGTACGACGCCACCCCCGACCAGGTCGCGTCGATGCCTTGGCGGCGATAGGACTGCCGATCCTCTTCGACGTCCTTCCCGCCAAGCGGCGCAGCCGATCCGCCGCAGTTGCCGGTCAACTCGGTGGTGATGCCTTGCCGGACCCGGCTGTCGGCGGTCGGATAGACGAGGATGTCGCCGTCTGAGTGCGTGTGGATATCGATAAACCCGGGGCACACGTGCAGCCCGGTCACATCGATCACGCGACGGCCCTGGTCGGGCGAGATGGCGCCGATGGCGGTAATCCGCCGGCCGACAATGCCGATGTCGGCCTGGAACGCCGGCAGTCCTGTGCCGTCGATCACCTGGCCTCCCCGCAGGACAAGGTCGAACGGCGAAAGGGCCAGCACCGCGACGGGGCGCAATGCGCACACGGCCGCGGCGGACCCGGCGATCTCGAGCAGGCGCCGGCGACTGCGATCGGCGAGGCCGTCGGACATGCGTCTCCCCCTGGGTGCGGGCGTGGCTCGGTCCGCGCACGCGACCGCATTGTATCGCGACTCAGGCGTGGGGATAGCGGACCAGCAGGACGATGCAGTAGATGAGGAAGGCCCCGGCGACGCCCGTCACCGCCAGGCGCGCGCCCCTGATGGGAAAGCGCCGGCCGGTGACGAGCGGGAACAGCACGGCCGCCAGGATGACGGTGACTTTCACGTAGTCCTCGCCGATGCTCCTGTTGCGCATGATCAGTATCATCGCGGGACAAATGGGCGCTCCAGGGGGTATGATTCGCCGGGCGGTCGTCATATTCACTGGAGTTCCCGATGAGACAGTCAATTGTCGCTGGTTTCCTGATCGTCGCCGGTATTTCAACCCTTTCGGCCCGCACACCGGGCCAGCAGCCAGAGGGGTATCCAGCCGTCGGCGCACCCGCCATCGTCACGTTGATCTCGGCAGGTGCGGCGCCAAGATCGGCGCTGCGTTACACGGTGTCCGCGGGCGACAAGCAACACATGGACATGACCATGAACATGAGTATGTCCATGGACATGGGCGGCATGTCCATGCCGGCGATGACGCTGCCCGACATGAAGATGGGCGCCGATCTCGTCGTGACCGACGTGTCTCCAGCCGGCGACCTGACCTTCACGATCGCATACACCGGCGTGACCGTGGGGGCCGGCGCCGATCCGGCGATCGCGGCGCAGCTGCAGACGATGAGCGACAATATCAAGTCGTTCAAGGGCTCGGCCACGCTCAACAATCGCGGCGTCACTCGCACGGCCAACTTCGACCTCGGCAAGATGGCCGACTCGCAGGTCGGACAGATGATGAAGTCGATGTCAGACCAGCTGAAGAACATGTCAACGCCGCTGCCGGAAGAAGAAGTCGGCGTCGGCGCGCGCTGGGAATCCCGTCAGGCGCTGGACGCCAACGGCATGAAGATGTTTCAGAAGACTCAATTCGAGTTGGTCGCTTTCGACGGCAAGACGGCGACGCTCAAGACGAAGATCGAGCAGACGGCGCCCCCGCAGGCGATCTCGAATCCCGCAATGCCTCCGGACGCCGACGTTCAGCTCCAGCAAATGACGAGCGCCGGCTCGGGCACCATGACGCTGCGGTTGAACGGGCTGGTGCCCACGAGCGACATCAGCGTCGAAAGCACCGTCGTCATGCAGGTCGCTCTCGGCGGAAACACGCAGCAGATGGGCATCACCACCTCGCTGAAGACGACCGTCGCGCCCGGCAAGTAGACCGCGTCAGTCTCGGCGCCGGCGAGGATGCGTGTCCTGAAGAACAGAATCGCGCCAGGTCCCGGCGCCAGACGTTCACCCGTTCGTCGTCTCCAATCCGTTCTCTCCTGTCTTTAGTGCACGCGCTTGTCGTGTCCCTTCCAGAACGGCTCGCGCAACCCGGCCTTGAGAATCTTGCCCGTGCCGCCTTTCGGGAGCGCGTCGCGAAAGTCGAATGACTTCGGGACCTTGAACCCGGCGAGATTCGCCTTGCAGTGTGCGCGCAATTCGTCCTCGGTCGCCGTCCGCCCGGGCTTGAGGACGACGATGGCCCTGGGCACTTCGCCCCACTGCTCGTCCGGCACCGCGACGACCGCCGCCTCCATGATTCCGGGATGTGCGTACAGACAGTTTTCGATTTCGATCGACGAGATGTTCTCCCCGCCACTGATGATGATGTCCTTGCTGCGGTCGGTGATCAGCACGTACCCCTCGTCGTCTATCACTGCCATGTCGCCGGTGTGGAACCAGCCATCGCGAATCACGTCGCGCGTCGCTTCCGGGTCGTTGTAATAGCCCTCCATCACCACGTTCGAGTGAACGACGATTTCGCCGACCTGTTGACCGTCCGGTTCGACGTCCGTGCCGTTCTCGTCGACCACCCGAAGCCAGACGCCGGGAACCGCATACCCGGTCTTCGCCTGTCGTTCGAGCTGTTGCTCGACAGGTTCGTCCATCAGGTGCGCCTTGGGCCACGCCATCGTCACCACGGGCGTCGTCTCGGTCAGGCCGTAGCCCACCATGCAGCGGCAGCCGAACTTCTCCTGAATCGCCTTGACGAGCGCGGGCGCGGAGGGCGCGCCGCCGAGCATTACGTTCTCCACCGACGACAGGTCGAACCTGTCGAGATCGGGATGGTTCAACATCGCGTTGAACATCGTCGGAACGCCGAGCATGCGCGTGACTTTGTGTTTCTGCGTCAGCGTGAAGCACGCCACCGGATCGAACTTGCGGAGCATGACGTGGGTGCCGCCGACCGCAGTGAGAAGCTGAGGAGTGCCCCATCCGTTGACGTGGAACAGGGGGACAATGTGCAGAATGACGTCGGCGTCGGTCGCGCGCATGCCAAGCGCCGCATTGAGCGCGTGCAGGTACAGCGTGCGATGGGTCATCCCGACACCTTTCGGCCTGCCGGTCGTGCCGCTCGTGTAGAACAATTCGGCGATGTCGTGTTCGTCGACCGCGGGCCTGTGATACTCCGGGCTGGCAGACGCGAGGAGTCGTTCGTACTCGTGGGTCGCCGGCTCGGCGCAATCGCCTTCCATCACGACGAAGAACCTGGTCGCACTCAGCAGGGGTTTCATCGCCTGCACGAGCGGAGCAAAGTCCTGATTGAAGAAGAGAAACGTGCTGGCCGCGTGGTTGAGGATGTACGCAATGTCCTGGGGCGTCAGGCGGATGTTGATCGGATTCAGGATGCCGCCCGCTTCGATGACGCCGAAATACGCTTCCAGTAAGTGGTGCGTGTTGTACGTCAGGAAGGACGCGCGGTCGCCCTTCTGGATCCCCATCGTGCGCAGCGCGTTTGCCAGTCTGTGCGTGCGCTCGCCGAACTCCCTGTAGGTGAACTGCCTGTCGCCGTCGATGACGCCGATCTTCCTGGCAAACAGCCCCTCGGCGCGATCGCGGAACTCCAGTGGTGTCAGCGGAACAAACATGATTGTCGCTCCTCGAAGATCAAGGGCCGATCGTCTATACCACTGGGGACCGCGTCCGCGCGGCCCCGTCGCGCGGACTCAGCGGTCGAGCACCTCGCGGTAGAAGGCTTCGTACTCCGGAACGATGGCGGCCTCGCAGAACTTCGTGTGGACGACAATCGAGCCGGCGGCGCCGATGCGTTCGTGCAGCGCGGCGTCTGTCAGGAGCGCGACGCCCCGTTCCGCCATGCCTTCCATGTCGTCCGGATCGCAGAGGAAACCGGTGACGCCGTCTTCGATCACTTCGGGCACGCCGCCCACGCGCGAGGCGACGACGGGCGTCCGGCACGCCATCGCTTCCATCGCGGCCATGCCGAAACTCTCCTGAGTCGATGGCAGCAGAAAGAGATCGGCGGCTGAGAGCAGCGAGACAAGATCGTGCCGCTCGCCCAGGAAATCGACGACGTCCGAGAGTCCCTGGTTCTCGACCGACCGTTCGAGCTCGGCGCGATCCGGGCCGTTGCCGACCATCACGAGGCGCGCGTTGACGCACTCCCGGATTCGGGCGAACACCTCCAGCACTTTGTCCACGCGCTTGACCGGACGGAAGTTCGAGACGTGCATGACAACGGCACTGGCGTTGTTCAACAAGCTCGCGCGCAGCTCCGGATTCGGCGTCCTGCGGTACAGCTGGCAATCGAGAAAGTTGTAGATGACGCGGATGTCCTGCTTGATGCCGAGCGTGCGAATCGTGTCCTGCCTCAGACTCTCGGACACCGCGGTCACGCCGTGCGACTGCTCGATCGAAAACGCGACGACGCTGGCAAACGACGGATCGCTGCCGACCAGCGTGATGTCCGTGCCGTGCAGCGTCGTGACGGTGCGCGGCGCCTCGAGTCCCATCTGCACTTGTGCCACCTGGTGCGCGAGATACGCCGCCGTCGCGTGCGGCACCGCGTAATGCGCGTGCAGGATGTCGAGTTTCCGCTCGCGCGAGACGCGGACCAGGGTGTTGGTGAGCGCAAGGAGGTACTGCGGCTCGTGGAACAGCGGATAGCTCGGCACTTCGACGCGCTCGAACGAGAGGCCCGGCACGTCGGGCCGCCAGCGAAACGGCTTCTCGCTGCTGACGACGTGCACTTCGTGGCCGATCGTCGCGAGGGCGTGGCCGAGTTCGGTGGCCAGGACGCCGCTGCCGCCGACCGACGCGTAGCAGATGATGCCGATTCTCATGGGTGTCTCAGCAGCGTCGATCGCTCGACGGGCTCGCCGACCACAACGCCTTCCGCGAAGGCGACGCCGATGAGCGCGCCGAACTGGGCATCGCGGCTCTCGATGAGTTGCCGGAATGTGGCGTGCGTGAGCCGCGTCGGCACGGCCTCGCGCTCCGGCGGCGTGAACTGGCTGCGGTGGCAGGCGAGGGCATCGCGCTTGCGCTGGTAGAACTCCGACACGTCGATCACAAATGACGGCGTGGCCGAGTCGTTGATGAAATAGGCGCACACCCAGTCGGCGCGCCAGGGCGGCTGGCCGGTGTCGTACCGGCGCAACCCGCTCTTGAAGGCGGCGACGGTGAGCACGCGACTTGCCGCGGCGTGATCGGGATGGCGATCGCTGCCGTGCGGGATCGCGATCGTCTTCGGCTGATGCCGGCGAATCAGCTCGACAGCCGATCGAATCAGCGCTGGCGTCTCGTCGATGCCGCCGTCGGGCCAGCGGAGGTTTTCGCGCCAGGCTGCACCCAGGACGCGCGTGGCCTCGTCCGCTTCGCGCACACGCTCTTCCGGCGTGCCGTTCGAGGCGAGTTCGCCCACCGTGAGGTCGCACAGCCCGACACTCATGCCAGCGGCCGTGTGGCGCGCAATCGCACCGCCAAGGCCGATTTCGAGATCGTCGGGATGCGGGCCGAAGACGAGCAGATCGAGGGACATCAACTGTTTATTGTATTGGCAATTGAACGACAGGCGGGAATCGCGCCCCGCCCGGCGGCTCAGCCGGCTGGGAAGGAAGATAACATGCATTCGCAGAGGGTGAGCTCCGCATCCCGACATCCCCATCCCGACGGGCCGCGCACGAGCCAGGGCGTTTCGGATTTTGATAAGCTCAGGGGGTCGACAAGCTGGATCATGGCAGCCTCCTTTACTGGTTGGTCTCGCAACCCCGGCATGAGGCTGTCGTTGTCCCTTGTCGATTCCCAATCTGCGGGAACTCATCACCAAGGCCGGTCGTTAGGACCCCGCGTATGAATGCGGCCTGTCGTCGGGTTCACCTCTTCGCCGACAGCTGCGAGAAGGTAGGGGTGGCCATGGCGGGTGTGACCAAGGAGCGATGCGGTTCCTGAGGAATTGACCCTGACATGAAACGCAGTTCGATCAGTCCGAGAGTGATGGCGGCCTATTTCTGGCCCATGACGGTCAATCCCTGGATTGGCTTCAAACTGGCCGCCCTGCAGGGCGAGAAGTGGTTCTTCAATGCGCTCTATCCCCGCGCCGGCAACGGCCTGGCCCGCCGGATCCGGCAGGTGGGCATGCGGATCACCGATCTCTGCAACCTGCGCTGTCGCACGTGCGGCCAGTGGGGCGAGGGCGGGTTCCTGCACTCGCAAGATGCGAAACTGATGAAGGCCGACGAGGTCAGCCCCGAACGTTACCGCGAGATGATGACTGACTTGGTCGATCACGGGCATCGGCCCATGATGTACTTCTGGGGCGGCGAGCCGATGCTCTACCCGGGGCTTGTGGAGCTGATCGAGGCCGGTGCCAGTCTGCGGTTGCCCGTGTCGATCGCCACGAATGGAACACGGGTCGATGCCGCCGCCGAACGGCTGGTCCGGGCTCCGCTGTTCCTGCTCCAGATGTCTATTGACGGGCACACGGCAGCGTTACACAACCGACTGCGGCCCGCGGTGGGCCGAGGGGACAATTTCAAGGCCATCGAATCGGCGCTGACGGCGGTCCGCAGGGAACGTCTGGAACAGCACAGCCGCCTGCCGCTGATTGCGTCGCTGACGACGGTTTCGCAGGACAACTGTACGCACCTCACGGATATCTACGAGACCTTCCACGACCGGGTGGATCTCATGGTGTTCTATCTTTCGTGGTGGATCGACGAGGAGGATTCCGCGGCTCACGAACAGGATTTCTCAAGCCGGTTCGGGTTCCTGCCCACCAGGCACCGCGGATGGATCGGTCGATGGAAGGCCGGCGATTACGCCGGCCTCGCGGGTCAAATCGAGGCCGTGCGGAAAAGGGCGAGTCGACGGGGAGCGGCCCCGGTCACCTTCATCCCGCCGATCCGCGGCGAAGAAGCGCTGAAGGCGTACTATACGAATCACCGGGACCGATTCGGGTATGACCAGTGCATTTCCATCTACCAGGCGGTTGAGATCAACAGCAATGGAGACGTGTCGCCTTGCCGGGACTACCACGACTACGTGGTGGGCAATGTGAAGACGGCGACGCTGTCGGAGCTGTGGAATTCCGAGCGCTACGTGGCCTTCCGGCGGAGTCTGACGACGAAGGGCCTGATGCCGGTGTGTTCCCGCTGTTGCGGACTCATGGGGTATTGACGGTGAGGACGGAATGATCGAATGGATTTTGTGGGCGATCATGCTGATGCTGGCCGGCTCGCTCGTTGTGCTGTCGACCGTGGCGCGTCGTATGCCGACAGCCACGGCTGGGTCGGAGTCCGGAGCGCCTGCGCGCCGAGTGGTGGTGATCGTGCCGGTGGCGGGCGAGGAACCCGCCATGGAGGCTACCGTTCGTTCCCTCCTGGGCCTGACGTATCCGTCCTTTGAAGTGGTGTTTGTGTTTGCGGATGCCGGTGAGCCGGCGGCAAAGGCGGTCCAGGCGCTCGCGCAGGCGCAACCAGCCGTACGATGCGTGGTGGCGGGGCGGGCGACCGATTGCGGGCAGAAGAATCACAACTTGCTGGCGGGCATTGCGGCGGTCGAAGGTCGGAGCGATGTGCTGGTGTTCGCCGATGCTGGCCACGTGTTCCCGGACGCGTGGCTGGAACGGCTGGTGGGGCCGATTGCGAAGGGTGAGGCGGAAGTGACCAGCGGGTACTATGCCGTGACACCCGTGAGCCGCGGATGGGCGGAGTGGGGTTTCGCATTCTCGGTGGAGTTCCTGAGCTGGCTCCATCGTTTTCCCGGCATTAGGCAGCCGTGGGGTGGGGCGACCGCGATTTCCAGGGACGCATTTGACCGGCTTCACGTGGCGGATGCCTGGCGCGGTGCGATGGTGGATGATGTCATGCTGGCACGCGTGCTCAAGAGGGCGGGTGTTCAGGTTCGATCCGTGCCCGGGATCCGGCTGGATACTCCGGTTGGGGCGATGACATTTGCCGAGTGGTTCGAATGGCTGGTCCGACAATTCCAGTACATCCGGTTCATTCTTCCAGGCACATGGCTGGCGGCGGGGGTGTGGGGAAGTCTTCTGTTGGCGGGGGCCGTGGCGGCCGTGGTGCTGGTTGTCGCCGGGCTGGCGGGAGTGACATCGGCGTTGCCGGGGGCCGTTTCGGCGCTGTACTTGACAGTAATGGCAGTGGTCATGCTCCAGATCCGGCTGCAGCATCCGGCGCCGTGTTCGTCGGGGCGATGGCTGGTCGTTGGGTTTCTGACGTTGGCAGTGGCGTGCCTGGCTCACGTGGCAGCAGGCGTCCGCCGCGAGATTTGCTGGCGGGGGATTGGCTATCGGGTGGGGGCCGGGGGGCGGGTGCTGGCCGTGCATCGCGCATCGCCGCCCGTGTCAGCGCGCTAAGTACAGCGCAGGTCGAACGCGCGACCGACGAGACCGCCCTGTTATGTCAGCATCTGCGCCGACAGCCAGTCGCGCAGCTTCGACCAGCGCTTCACGACCCGCGTGCCCTTGACCGCTATCGCCAGCGCCTTGCGCTGGCCGACCAGCACCACAAGCTTCTTGCCTCGCGTGAGCCCGGTGTAGATCAGATTCCTCTGCAGCAACGGATAGTGCTGCGTCGTCACGGGAATCACGACGGCCGGGTACTCGCAGCCCTGGGCCTTGTGGACGGTGGTGGCGTAGGCGAGCACCACCTGATCGAGATCGCCGGTCGCATAGACGATGCGTCTGCCGTCGAAATCGAGCGTCAGGTCGCTGGTCGCTTCGTCAATGGCGTGCACGAACCCGATGTCGCCGTTGTAGATGTCCTTGTCGTAGTCGTTCTCGATCTGCATCACCTTGTCGCCCACCGCAAACGTTGAGCCGAAACGTTCGACCGTCGCGCCCTTGGCCGGGTTCAGCACGCGTTGCAGTTCCAGGTTGAGCGACCGGGCGCCGGACGCGCCCCGGTTCATCGGGCAGAGCACCTGGACATCCCGGACGGGATGAAGGCCGAATCGCTGCGGGATGCGCTCCGAGACGATGTGAATGATCTTCGCCGCGCAGTCCTCCGGTGTCTCGGCTTCGACAAAGTAGAAGTCGGACGCCTTGTCGGGGCTGCTGTCCAGTTCGGGCATCTCGCCATGATTGACCCGGTGTGCGTTGACGATGATGCGGCTCTGGGCGGCCTGGCGAAACACTTCGTCGAGGCGAACGACCGGGATGACGCCCGAGGCGATGATGTCGCCGAGCACGTTGCCCGGGCCGACCGACGGCAACTGATCGATGTCGCCGACGAGCACGAGCGACGCCCGGTCGGGCACAGCGCGCACCAGCGCGTGCATCAGCGGCACGTCCACCATGGAGGTCTCGTCGACGACGAGGACATCACATGCCACCGGACTCCGCGGACCGCGGCGGAACTGGCCGTCGGCCGGATTGACCTCGAGCATGCGGTGAATCGTCCTGGCTTCGACCCCGGTGACCTCCATCAGCCGTTTTGCGGCGCGTCCGGTCGGCGCGCACAGCGCCAC
>Ga0315297_10000213_pt1 | contig 32171 bp, 25 predicted proteins | sample YL17G15_0_MG_FD_203628 | JGI IMG/M metagenome (GOLD analysis project Ga0315297, IMG submission 203628) | Sediment microbial communities from Yellowstone Lake, YNP, Wyoming, USA - YL17G15_0 | ecosystem: Environmental > Aquatic > Freshwater > Lake > Sediment | place: USA: Wyoming | collected...
ATCCTGCGCAACTCGGCCGTGCCGATCGGCACCGTGCCCATCTACCAGGCGCTCGAGAAGGTCGGGGGCCGGCCCGAGGAGTTGACCTGGGAGGTCTATCGCGACACGCTCATCGAGCAGGCTGAGCAGGGCGTGGACTATTTCACCGTGCACGCCGCGGTGCTGCTGCGCCACATCCCGATGACGGCGCGGCGCGTGACCGGCATCGTGTCGCGCGGCGGATCGATCATGGCGAAGTGGTGCCTGGCGCATCACCGGGAGAACTTCACGTACACCCACTTCCGCGAGATCTGCGAAATCATGCAGACGTATGACGTGGCGTTCTCGCTGGGCGACGGCCTGCGGCCAGGCTCGATTGCTGACGCCAATGACGAGGCGCAGTTTGCGGAGCTGCGCACGCAGGGCGAGTTGACGAAGATCGCCTGGGAGTACGACGTGCAGGTGATGAACGAAGGCCCGGGCCACGTGCCGATGCATCTGGTCAAGGAGAACATGGAGAAGCAGCTCGAGTGGTGCGATGAGGCGCCGTTCTACACCCTCGGGCCGCTCACCACCGACGTCGCGCCAGGGTACGACCACATCACGTCGGCAATTGGCGCGGCGATGATCGGCTGGTACGGCACGGCGATGCTCTGTTACGTGACACCCAAAGAGCACCTGGGCTTGCCCAATCGCGACGACGTCAAGACGGGCGTGATCGCGTACCGCATCGCGGCGCACGCCGCCGATCTGGCCAAGGGCCACCCGCGGGCCAGAGGCTGGGACGACGCCCTGTCAAAGGCGCGGTTCGAGTTCCGGTGGAACGATCAATTCAATCTGGCGATGGATCCGGTGACGGCGCGCGCGTTCCACGATGAGACGCTGCCGGCCGAGGGCGCGAAGGTGGCGCACTTCTGCTCGATGTGCGGCCCGAGGTTCTGCAGCATGGAAATCACGCAGCAGGTGCGCGACTACGCCGCCGCGCACGGCCTGGCCGAGCGCGAGGCGATCGAGGCCGGCATGCGCGAGCGCGCCGAGGCCTTTCACAAGACGCCGGAGATCTACGTGCCGGTGGAGGATGTGAAGCCAGGGTAGACGCGCGGGCGAGCCAGCCGACCGGCTAGCGGATTGGACCTGCGGACACGGCTGGAGGCGGCACGATCTGGATCACCGTCGGGAACGCGGCCGGCGTCATGCCTGGCCTCGGATTCACGTAGCCAGGCGAACCGCCCCACGTGTAGTCCTTGATCGTCACACTTGGCGGAAACGCCATGGTGTCCTCGCGGAACTTGCCAACGTCGAACATGTGCGTTGATGGCACATCGAACACCAGCTCGCCCTTGTCCTTGAGTTCGTCCTTGTAGAACGTCACCACCTCGGCGAACGGCCGCTGGGTCGCGAACAGGTAGAAGCGCTGCCCGCGTCCGGCGTCGTACGAGCCGACGAATGTCGCGCCAGGACACAGACGTATGCCGCCGAGTTGCGCTTCGGTTGGCGGCGCCTCCGCGGCCATGTCGACGGGTGGCTGGACCTTCGGCTGAATCGCCGCCGGGAGCTTGGCTGGCGTGGTCGTCGTGGGCGCGGCCGGTCTCGCCGGAGTCGGCTGTTGAGGTTGCGCGCCCGCAGTGGGCACCACCGGCTTCGCTGGCGTGGTGCCGGCCACGGGTGGTGGCGGCTGCGGCTTGGCCACGGGTGGCTGGGCCTGAGCCTGCCCGGTCGTCGCCAGAAGCACGACACACGCCAGAACGCCGCTCACGTACCGAAGGCGGAACATGGGATCATTATAGCCCGACGGGGTTTGGGAGTCGGGGTTCGGGCGTCGAGCTACGTGAGACCTTGACGCCGACAGGAGGGCGGCTTCCGGAGCGGCCCCTCGAACCAAGCCGACAGTGTCAATCTGCAAGACGTGCCGCGAGGGCCAAGACCGGAGGCGCGAATAGCGCAATCGTCAGCTCGGCGACCAGTCCCGGTAAGGCGCGTCTTGCCGGCGTGCGTGAGCGGGGACGCGGAGGAACCGCCTTCCGGCTGGCGTGCGGGATTCGGGGGTCGGGATTCGGACGGACGCAGTGAAGATGAGCAATCACCTGGCCTTCTGCGAAGCGGCGCTGCCGTGGGCGGTGGAGACGCTCGAGGCCCTCGTCCGCCTGGAGTCGCCCACCGGCGACAAGGCGGCTGTCGACGCGTGCGGCAGGGAAGTGGCGCGGTTGCTCAGCCAGTTCGGCGGCCGCGTCCGCGCAGTGCCGCGCGAGACGGCGGGTGATCACCTGCTGGCCGAATTCGGTTCCGGCGCGCGTCAGGTGCTGGTGCTGGGGCACATCGACACGGTCTGGCCAGTGGGCGAACTGGAACGGCGGCCGCTCAGGCGCGAGGGCGACCGGCTCTTCGGTCCTGGTGTCTTCGATATGAAAGCGGGGATCGTGCTCGCGATGCTCGCAGTCCGCGCGCTGCAGGATTCGGCATCCGGGCTGCCTGGTCGCGTGATGCTGCTTCTGACGAGCGACGAGGAAACCGGCAGCGCCACCTCGCGGAGCATCATCGAAAACGAGGCGCGCCGGAGCGATGCCGTGCTCGTCCTCGAGCCGCCGCTCCCGGGCGGCGCGCTCAAGACCGCGCGCAAGGGGTGCGGGGAGTTCCACCTGCGCGTCACGGGCAAGCCTGCGCACGCAGGGATAGAGCCCGAGCGCGGCGTCAGCGCGATCCGCGAGCTGGTCCGACAGATCGTCGCCATCGAATCGCTGCAGGATCCCGCCAGCGGCACGACGCTCAGCGTTGGCATCGTACGGGGCGGCACGCGTGCCAACGTGATTCCTGCGGAGGCCGAGGCCATCATCGACGTGCGCGCTGCGACCGCGGACGACGCCGACCGGGTCACCCGCGCGATGCAGGCACTCCGGCCGCAGATCCCGGGCACCACAATCAGCGTGACGGGCGGCATCGACCGGCCGCCGTTCCAACGCACGCCAGCGGTCGAGGCGCTCTTCCGCCAGGCGCTGGAGGTGGCGGCGAGCCTTGGGCGAACGCTCGGCGAAGGCGCCACTGGCGGCGGATCTGACGGAAACCTCACGGCGGCGTTGAACGTCCCAACCATAGACGGCCTCGGGGCCATGGGTGCGGGTGCGCACGGGTTTGATGAGTACGTAGACGTTCCAGAACTGCCGTGGCGCGCGGCGCTCATTGCCGGTTTGATCGATCAGATCCTGGCGCGCTAAACTGGTGGCGTGGTGGTGTTCATGCGGATACCCTTATGGCAAACACAGCGAAGACGACACTCCTGCTGGGACTTCTGAGCGGCGTGTTGATGGTGATCGGGCAGAGCCTCGGCGGGGCGAACGGCCTCGTGATCGCGTTTGGTTTCGCCGTCATCATGAACTTCGGTTCGTACTGGTTCTCCGACAAGATCGTGCTGCGCATGTACAACGCGCAGTCGGTCGGGCCCGAGCACCGGCTGTACCAGGCCGTGGCGCGGTTGGCGCAGCGCGCGAATCTGCCGATGCCGAAGGTGTACGTGATTCCGGATCCGTCGCCGAACGCGTTCGCGACGGGGCGCGACCCGTCACATGCGGCCGTTGCCGCCACCGAGGGCATCCTGCGCCTCCTGGACGATCGCGAACTGGAAGGGGTCATCGGCCACGAACTGGCGCACGTCAAGAACCGCGACATTCTGATCAGCTCGATTGCGGCGACGCTCGCCGCCGCCATCATGATGATCGCGAACATGGCGCGCTGGGCGGCGTTTTTCGGAGGAAGCCGGAGCGACGATCGCGAAGGATCGAACCCCATCGCGCTGCTGGCGACAATCATCCTCGCGCCGGTGGCAGCTATCCTCATTCAGTCGGCCATTTCGCGATCCCGCGAGTACGCGGCCGACGCGGGCGGGGCCGAGATTGCCGGCTCGCCCTACGGCCTGGTGGACGCGCTCAAGAAGCTGGAAATCGGGTCGAAGCGGATCCCGCTCGACGCGAACGCGGCAACTGCGCACATGTTCATCATCAAGCCGTTCACGGTGTCTGGGCTGATGTCGCTGTTCAGCACGCATCCGCCGACCGAATCGCGCATCCGCGCGCTGCTCGGCGTGGCGCAGTAGCCGGGGCTGAAGCCCCGGCCTCCAGAGCGCGGCCCCCGCTTCTCCTGCCCGTGCGCCCGCATGTCTGAGTATTCGACGCCGGGGTCTTTCGAGGCGGAGGCCGGGCCTTCAGACCCGGCGCTCAATCTACAGCAGGTACGCCAGCGCGAAGCCGATCTGGGCCACGAACATCATGCGGTACATGTGCGCCCACGACACGTGGTTCTCTTCGACGGCCAGCGTGTCGGGCCGGCGCAGCATCAAGTAGCAGACATACAGGCCGTACGCCGTCATCAGCGCGCCCAGCGCCTGCAGCAGCCAGAAGTTGCCCGTGAGGATGCCCAGCCACGCGCCCGCCGGGATCATCAGGAACGGCAGCACGAACGACGGCGAGATCATCCATGCCGCGCGCGCCACGCCATACCGAATGGGCAGCGTCCGACACCCGCCCCGCGCGTCGCCTTTCATGTCGGCGAAATCCTTCGTGGTGGTCGCGCCAAGCAGGAACAATCCGAATATCGCGCCCAGGAACCATGGCTCGAGCCCGGCCGCGGTCTTCACCGACGACCAGCCCGCCACCTTCAGCAGGACGCCACGAGGGATCGCAATCGTGACATTCGCCCAGATGCCCAGCCGCTTCGTGCGGAACGGGGGCACCGAGTACAACGTCGTGATGACGGCGGCTGCCAGGACCATCCAGAAGCACTCGTGCCGGCCGCCAGGCGCCACGAACCACGCCAGGGCGAACGCAATCGCGAAACTCACCAGTGTGATTCCCCACGCCTCGCCCAATCCCATCCGTCCGCCTGGCAACGGCCGCTTCGGCTTGTTGATGCGGTCGATCTCGAGATCGAAGATCTGGTTGAGGCCGTTTGAGGCGATATTGAGGACGGCGGCCATGACCGCGCCGAGGATGGGCGGCACCACGAGCCACATGCTCCACGGCTCACGAGGGTGCGCGCCAATCGCCGTGGCTGCCGCCGAGACAAAACCAAGCGCCGGCGCGATCAGCGTGAACGGCCTGGCGAAATCCGCCCAGGTGCGCATACGGTCCGACAGCATCAGCCCACCCTCACAGGAACCGCCACCATCATTTCGCTCCTCGCCGGGTCTGCCTGCCCTGCCCGCCCTGAGCGTGGTCGAAGGGGGCGAAGTCGAAGGGAAGACCCGGCCTGCACTCCGACAATCAGCACACCCTCATGAGAACAATCGCCACAATGGCGCCCGTGGCGGTGTTGAGAAAATTGAGCACGTCGTTGTTGACGATGCCGGGAGCCTCGAGCGTGGCGGCCAGTGCGCTCTCGACGAGCGATCCCGCGATGGCGCCCCAAACGACCACCCAGACCAACGATGCCGGAATCAGGTGGACCCAGGCGCCAAGCATCGCCAGCGCCAGCGCCGCCAGCACGCCAGCCACCGTGCCTTCGAGCGACATGGCCCCTGGCGTTCCGGGCCGCACCTGCGAGAACGTCGTGATCAAGTACGTCTTGCCGCCCCACGCCTTGCCGATTTCGCTCGCGACCGTGTCGCTGCCGCCCGTGGCCAGGACGGCCACAAACGCGAGCAGCGCCACCTCGTGGTAGGGCGTGAGGACAGCCGCCAGCGCAGCCACCCCCGCGAGGCCCGTGTTCGCGAACGCGTTGCCACCCCCGCGATGCCCGCCACGCTCCTCGGCGATCCCGAGCAGCGCCTTCTTCCTCAGGCCCAGCCTCGACGACACCGTCGCCGCGAGAAAGGCCGCAAAGAGCAGCGCCCATCCCGCCAGGCCGGCGCAGCCGTAGACAATGACGCCGATCGTCCAACCGACGAGCATGCCCGAAATGCGGACCGTGCCAGCGCGCCATCCGCCCAGAGCCACGACCGTATTGACTGCCAGCGCGATCGGCAGCCTCTGCCAGACGACAGGTTGCGCCACCGTCCACACATCGGCGGTGACCAGTCCCAGCAGCCACAGCGTCGCGCCGGCGACAGCCGGGACGGTCAGGTTGTCATCCAGTTGAATGGGTACCGTCTCGGCCAGTCCCGCGGCCACCGCCGCGAGCAATGGAGCCACGACGATGAACTCGATGGGCGGGCGCGGGATGACAACTGGCGCGGTCCACCAGGCCAGCATCACGCCCGCGATGCCGCCGAAGACGACGAAGGCGGCAAGACCCTCCAGCGACTTCTGTGGCTGCCACGGCACGGGATGGCGCCCCCATGCGCGGCCGGCAATCGTCGCGGCGCCGTCGCCGCATGCCAGGATGCCCCACGCGGCGGCGACCATGTCGAGCCGCGATGGAAACGCCAGGATCAGCAGCAGCACCGCAAGCGGATAGAGCAGGATGCCAATCGGGTACCCTCGCGACTGGTCGGCCGGCCGGTTGAGCGAGCCGCCGGAAAGGCGCGGCAGCACGAACAGATTGAACAGGAGCGAGGCGATGGCACAGAGCGCGGCCTGCTGCCACGTCAGCACGCGCAACAGCAGGGCAAACCCGCCCATGCCGATATGCAGCAGCTGCCGCCGGGATTCCGAATAGCCGCGTGTCACGATGCCGATTCCCCCTCGGCCGCCAGGCGCTCCGACGCCAGCCACGACACGATGTTCGCGATGCCGTCCCGCAGCGGCGTCACCTGGTACCCAAGCTCCTGTTCGGCGCGCGTGCTGTCGAGCGGCCAATCATGGAGGAGGATTTCGAGCGTGCCCGTGGTCAACTGCGGCGTCGAGCCCAGCCACGTGGCCCGCAGTTCGTCGACCAGCGCCGCGCACGACGCGAGCCAGCCAGGCAGGCGGCGTGGCAGCGGTCGTCCTGTGATCTCGCGGACGATGTCGAAGGCGCGCATCTGCGGCGCGTTCTCGCCGCCGAGAAAATAGCGGCCGCCAATCTGGCCCCGTTCGATCGCCGCCACGTGCGCAGCGGCGACATCTTCCACATACGCAAACGACCAGATGCGATCGCTCCCCACCAGCCCGGGAAGCCGGCCCGCCAGATGATCCGCGATCATTTTTCCAACGAGGTTGCCGTCGGTCATGCGCCCGGGGCCGTAGATGACGCCGGGATAGAGACAAATGAGCGGCGCCCCCTGGGCCACGGCCCGGTCGGCTGCCTGGGAGGCCAGGGCTTTGGTGCGCTGGTAATCGTTCCAGGCCGAGACGCCCCTGTAGTCCCCGGGTGGCTGTGCGAGAAAGGACGAGGTGTAGACGATGCGCGGGATTCCGTGCTGGCGCGCGGCCTCGAGCACGTTGGCCAGGCCGCCGACATTGATGTCGTCGAATTCCCGGGACTGCCTGCGCCACACCGCCACGAGTGCGGCGGCGTGGACGATGGCGTTGCAGTCACGGGCCGCCCTGGCCACGCCGGCTGCGTCGCGAATATCGCCATCGACGGTTGTTGCGGGAAGTCCGCTCGCAGAGGCTGAACGGCTATAGGCGACCACGGCATGTCCGGCCCGATCGAGGGCCCTGACAATGGCCCGTCCAAGATACCCGGTGCTTCCGGTGACGAGGACTTGCACGTGCCGCCTCACATGGACTGGCGCCAGTAGTCGAGCAGATCCTGCAGCGTCCGTCCGAACGGGATTTCTGGTTTCCAGCCGATCTCGCTGGTAATCCTCGACGGATTGCCCAGCAGCAGCGGCGTGTCGTTCGGCCGGAGCCGTTCCGGATCCGGCTGCACCGTTACTGGCACCCGCGACAGGGTGATCAGGCCATCGAGCAGTTCCCGAACCACTCGAGCCTGACCGGAGCAGACATTGTAGATGCGTCCGGGTTCACCGCGCTCCGCCAGCGCGACATACGCCCGCACCGTGTCGCGCACGTCGGTAAAGTCGCGGGCCGCGTCGAGATTGCCGACGCGAATCACGGGATCGAGGCGGCCCGCCTCGATTTGCGCGATCTGGCGTGCGACCGCGGAGCCGAAGAACGACGACTCCTGGCGCGGCCCGAGATGATTGAACGATCTGGCGACCACCACGGGGATCCCATCGTGGATGGTGGCCCGCCGGGCAGCAAGTTCCGTGGCGATCTTGCTGATGGCGTACGGATTCGCCGGCTCGAGCGGGTCGTCTTCGCCGAGCGCATGGCCGGCTGGCCGGTAGACATACGCCGAACTCGAGATGAGGACCCGCGTCCTCAGTCCGGCGACGCGGATGCCCTCGAGCACGTGGTGCGTCGCCAACGCGTTGATGGCAAGCGCGTCGGTGGAGGCTCCCCACGAGTGTCCGGCGTGCGGTGCCCCAGCAAGGTGATACAGCACGTCGGGCGCGATGCCTGCCAGCGTGTGCCGCACAACGTCGCGATCGAGCAACTCGATTTCGAGCCACTCCGCCCCGGGGTACCGCGCCTGCACCTCGGCGCCGATGCCCGGACGCCGCAATCCGACCACGCGGCAGTCGCGCGCGAGCAGCACGTCGAGCAGGTGGCTGCCGGCGAAGCCGGCCGCACCGGTGACCAGGACGGTCGGACGGCCGCTCATGGGGACTCCGGCGCCGCCACGCGCAACACCCATTCAGGCACCACGGCGCGTCTCGTACTGGGCCTTGTAGTACGACTGGAACGCCTGGTCGTGGTGCTTGATCGGTTCCCACCACGATCGATTGTCGCGATACCAGTCGACTGTGGCGCGAAGCCCGTCGGCGAAGGCCACCTGCGGCGTCCAGCCGAGCCTCTTCAGCTTCGTCGTGTCGAGCGCGTAGCGTCGATCGTGACCCACGCGGTCGGCGACCGGCGTGATCAGCGTGTCCGGCTTGCCCGTCAGCTGCAGGATCCGCCTGGTCAACTCGACGTTGGGGATTTCGTTGCCGCCGCCGATGTTGTAGACCTCGCCTGGCTCGGCGTTCTCCAGCAGCAGATCGACGCCCCGGCAGTGATCCTCAACGTGAAGCCAGTCCCTCACGTTGAGGCCGTCACCGTAGAGCGGGAGGCCACGGTCTTCGAGGGCGTTGGTGATGAACAGCGGAATCACCTTCTCGGGAAACTGGTTCGGCCCGTAATTGTTCGACGCCCTCGTGATGACGACCGGCACCTGATAGGTGGCCCAGTAGCTGTACGCCAGCCGGTCGGCGCCGGCCTTGCTCGCCGAGTACGGGTTGCGTGGCCGGAGTTCGTCGGTCTCCTTCGACGCGCCGGCCGGCACGGACCCGTAGACCTCGTCGGTTGAGATTTGCACGAAGCGTCGCAGGTTGGGCGCCTGGCGCGCAGCCTCCAGCAGCACGAATGTCCCGAAGACGTCCGTGTGGATGAACTCGCCCGCGCTCTGCAGCGACCGGTCCACGTGGGTTTCGGCCGCAAAATGCACGACGATCTCCGACGCCCTGACGAGCGGCGCCGACACCAGTTCGTCGCCGATGTCGCCCTTGACGAACCGGTGCCGCGGATCGGCCATCACATCCTGCAGGTTCTCGAGCCGCCCGCAATACGTCAGCTTGTCGAGCGTCGTCACCCGCCAGTCCGGGTGTGTCCGGAGCGCGTACCGGACGAAGTTGCTGCCGATGAACCCGGCGCCGCCTGTGACCAGCACCTCAACCATGCCTAGCCATCCTTCCGCGTCCAGTCGTACGGCAGCACGCCGTGCGGCTCGGCGCGATATTCGTCGGGATTGTCGTATCGGTACACTTCGGTCGGGATGTTCACCACCAGCGACATCTCCGGACTGATGCACTTCCAGCCGTGATAGACCAGATTCGGCACGACCACCAGGCTGCGATGCTGCTCGCCCAGACAGAATTCGTTGATGGCGCCGTGGGTGGGTGAATCCGTGCGCGAGTCGTACAACACCAGCTTGACCATGCCGGCGATGCAGACGAAGTAGTCCACCTGCACCGTGTGGTAGTGCCACGCCTTGACCACGCCCGGGTAGGTTGCCGAGATGTAGGCCTGACCGAACTTGGTGAAGAGGGGGTCGTCGGCCCGCAGCATCTCGAGCAGGTAGCCGCGTTCGTCCGCGATGATCTTGAGGGGCTTCACGTGGACGCCGGCGATGCGCGGCGCCTTGACGCCCGGGTCCGAGTACTTGGCGGGTTCAGCCACGGTCTGTTCCTTTCGGGTCGGATGCAAGTCGGCGTGTCATGGGCTACCGGCTTGGCGTGCCGCCGCCGAGGGCCCCGAAGATGTTCGAAAAGGTACCGATGCCTGCCAGCGTGATGGCGAAGTTGAAGCGGTGGTCCTTGAGGACGCGGGGCGCGTAGCCTCCGACGTAGAGCCCGGTGAAGTCATACGTCTGGAACTCCAGGATCAGGCCGCAGCACTGCGCGTTGTAGTAACCGACAAAGCGGCGCTGCAGAAACTTGTTGTTCTCCAGATCCCAGTTGAACGAGACGTGCCCGCCCACCCGGTTCCTGCTGAAGCTCACCGACGTGTCCTGGTTGAGGTAGTGGCTGATGGCCGCGGGCCCGCTGGCTCCGGGGGCGTAGTTCCGCTTGTTCCACCCGGCAGACGTGACGAGCCAGTCGCTGAACCTGAACGTGCCTGACGTGCCGAACGAGAGATAGGCGCTGGCGTAGGTGTCGTATTCGGTCCGGAACGAGGCGCTCAAGTTGTCGGTGGGCGACAGGCTTGCGTCGAGCGAAATCGGCGACATCTTCTGGGGCCTGGGCACCGCCACATACAGGCTCGACGTGTACGCGGGGTCAAATTGCGACGCGCGCGCATCCGTGTAGTATGTCTGCCGGATCCCGGCGCTGAAGCTCTGCTTGCTTTGGACCGCAACGCCGCCGACCCTTCGCTTCACATAGAACCGGTTGTTCAAGCCGAACTGGATCTGGGTGGTGCCCCCGACGATCGTGTCGGTGCCTTCGATGCGGACGATCCGGTCGAAGTTGTCGATTGAGGTCACCCGCTGGATGTTGAACCACGGCTCGATCGTGTGCTTGATCTTTTCGGCGTACCGGCCACCGGGCGTATTCCACACGTGGTTGAACACCGGGCCGACAATCCGCGCCGACAGATTGAAGTAGGTGCGATCGATCGGCACCGGCACCTGGGCGCCAGACGCGTCGAGGCTTTCGGTCCAGTGGGTAAACCGCCAGCCCAGCGACGAATTGACGGTAAAGAACGGCCACCGGGTGAACGGGAAGCGAATACGGGGCATCACGTCAAAGCGCGAAAGCCCCGTGTCCAGCGCCGCGCGTGTGCCGTCCTCGCTCGTGACGACCGTCTCGCGGACCAGACTCACCAACTCTCCGCCGACAGTGAAGTAGACCGGCGTCTTGAAGAGCGGCTGTTCTTGGCGCGAGAACGAGGCGCGCGGTGTCGATCCGGAGACCGTCGATTGTGTGTTGCTGTAGAACGTCTCGATCCGGTCGAAGGTGACGGCCGCTCCGTAGGAGCCCCAGTTGCCGTTGACGCCCCCGCCGACAAAGCGCGAGTTGGACGTGGCGTTGAGCACGTTGGTGTTGTAGGTCTGTTGCACCGAAACGCTCGAGAAGTAATCGAGCCGTGCCCTGGCCTTCAGGTTGAGCGGCAGGCTCTGAATGGCCGAGCCCTGCAGCTGGAAGCTCCGGCGGCCTGGCGCAGACACAGAGGCGCCCGTCACAGGATCCGGGTATGTCGCTGGCTTCTCGTCGAGGCGATAGAACCGCAGGTCGCTGCCCGATCCCCTGCTCGCGGCGCGGCGATACTCGCTGCCGAAGCCGTATCCCGTCTTCGAGAACCAGTCGAACAAGAACGTGGCGTCCTGGCTCCGGCCGAGGGTCCAGAAGAACGCATTGCTGAGCGACCGGCCCCGCAAAGACGAGTTGCCGTAGGCGGGAAGAAGGAATCCGGATGCGCGATCCTCCTTGTTGATGGGGTAGTAGATCGCCGGCAGGTAGAGCACCGGCACGCCCTTCACCTTGATCACGGCGTTTCGCAGCATGGCGTAGTGGTTGACGTTGACCACTATCGAACTGGACGTGAAGATCCATCGCGGGTTGGCCTGCACGCAGGTGGTAAAACCGCCCTTCGTGATCCGGTACTTGCGGTAGCCGATCTTTTCGATGGTCTCGCCGTAGAAGAGGACCTCGACTTCCTGGGCGCCGAACTGGTTCTTGGGCTTCCTGGGGTCGTCATCGATCTGGGAACTGCCGGACGCGTGGTGAAAAACGCCCAGCTTCGTTCGGGTGTTGAACTCGAGTGATTCGGCGGAAATCCGTTCGGTTGGGGTGGTGAGCGTGACGTTGCCCTTGGCGGTGAGCAGATCCTTGTCCGTGAAAATCTCCACCTCGTCGGCGGAGATCTTGAGATTGTCACACTCCACCTCGACGTCGCCGACGAGCTTCCAGTGGCTTTTGCCGATCAGGTCCGCGTGCCACTGGAGGTTCAAGCTGCAGCCGGGCAACGCCGGGAGTATCGTCTGCGACTGCTGCGCAAGGGCCGGTGACGCGGCCAGCGCGAGGGCCGACAGGGCCGCCAACAGGAGTCGATTCATGCGTTTCGAAGGTTACCACGGCACGCGCACCCCGCCAACCGGATCGCACACCGGCACAACGCGCCTTGCGGGGCCCGTCGCGGGTGACACGGCGCTTCGCTCCGCGTCCCCGCTCACACAAGCCGGCACAACGCGCCTTGCCGGGGCGTGTCGCCGACCTCACGATTCGGGGCCCCAACCCCGGTGCCTGTCCTGGCCCTCACGGCACGTTTTGCGAACTCACGCTAATCGGCTTGGTTCGAGGGGCCGCTCCGCGAATCGCCGCGTCACCTCCGTGCACGTCGGGCTGTCGCTCGCGTTCCTACCGTCTACTGACTACTGACTACTTCCCCGTCACCACCTTCCCGTCGATGTCCAGGTTGACGATCGGCGCGATGCCGGTTGCCTTCAGCGGACCCTCGATGGTGGCCCGATCGCCGACGATCACAATCGCCAGGTGGTCGAGATCGATGTACTGCTTCGCGACGCGCACGACATCCGCCCGCGTGACGGCCGCGACGGCCGCGCCAAACTGCTGGTAGTACGCGTCTGGCAGAGCGTCGGTCGCCAGTGTTCGAATTGACGCGTTGATGCTGCTGACCGACGCGAACCGCTCCGGCAGGCTCTGCGCCATGGCGTCTTTCGCCGTCTTCAATTCATCGTCGGTCACCGGCCGCGCGCCGCCGATGCCCTTCAACTCCTTCATGAACTCGACGAGCGCCACGTCGGATTTCGTCGAGATGATGTCGCCCCCGGCGCGGAACGCTCCGGGCCCACGGCCGAAGCCGAAGGAGGAACTGACGCCGTAGCTGAGGCCCTTCTCCTCGCGGATGTTGGCGTTCAACCGCGACTGGAAGAACCCGCCCAGCATCATGTTCATCACCTGAATCGCGTAGTAGTCCTTCGTATCGCGGGCGGGCCCAGGCAGCCCGATCGCGAACGTCGACTGCGCAGCGCCGGGCTTGTCGACCAGATAGATGGCCGTGGCCGCCGGCTTCGGGAGCGCCGGATACGTGAATGCGGGCCTGGAACCGCCGGCTGGCCACGCGGCGAGCGCCTTCCCCACGGTGGTCTTGACCGCCGCCGCCGAGACGTCGCCCGTCACGATGATCACGGCTCGGCCGGGTTGGAAGTAGTCTTTGTGCAGCGCCACGACATCGTCACGCGTGATCGCCCTGGTCGTCGCCTCCGTGACGACGGCTCCGTACGGGTGCGCCGCTCCGTAGATCGTGAGCGGGAACACGTTCCTGGAGATAGACCCAGGCTGCGACCGGGCCTGCGTGAGGCCGACCAGTCGCTGCGCGCGGAGCCGCTCGAGCGCGTCGGCGGGGAACGTGGAGTTGAGCAGCATGTCGGCCAGAATGTCGAGCGTCGGCGCGAACTTCCCGCTGGTCGAGACAAAACCCATCGATCCGGACTCGGAGCCGATGCTGGTTGAGATGGTCGTGCCGAGCAGCTGCATGGCGTTCGACAGCGCTTCGCCGTCGCGCGTCGTTGTGCCTTCACTGAGCATCGCCGCAGCCAGGCTCGCGAGGCCGCGCCGGCTGGCCGCCTCGTACTGCGCCGAACCGCCGATGATGCTCAGCGAGAAGGACACGAGCGGCAGGTCGTGCCGTTCCGACACGATGAGCTCCGCGCCATTGGCCAACGTGGTTTTCGTCCACGTCGGTACGCGCAGCACGGGGGTCTTGCCGGCCGGGGGGATCTTCGTGCGATCAAGCTCGTGCCCTGCCTGCGCAGGTTGTGCCACAGCCGGCGTCGACGCTGCCGGCCTGGTTGCCGTCTGCTGCGCCGCCACCGGCGCAAGCCCGATCGACAGGATCACGAGCGGGGCGAGCGAGGTACGGGTGAATCGGGTGAGTGACGCGTTCATCGCTGCACCTCCGCGCGAGGCAGGTTGTCGGCTGTGACCTTCTTGCTCTGATCCGGCCTCGAGGCCTGATCGGCCTTGCCAGTCGGCACGATGCTCAGGACGACGCGGCCGCCGGTCAGGTACTTGTTGGCGACGCGTGCGACATCGGCAGCCGTGACCGTCAGGTACTTCTGGTACTGCGCCTTGAAGTACCCGGCATCGCCGTGGAGGCCCGCGCCGTCGCACAGCGTCATCGCCTTGCCGAGATTCGATTCGAGTCCGCGCAGGTAGGACAACTCGAGACCGGCCGCCGCGCGTTTGATCTCGTCAGCGGTCGGGCCGTCCTTCTTGAATGTGGCGATGATGGCGTCCACCTGGGACTCGATGTCGGTGAGGGAGTTCGCCGGGCGAGGCGTGACCATCACCGAGAACTCGCCGACATCCTCGTTCGAGTTCTGGTACGCGCCGACCGATGCCGCCGCCTGCTTGTCGTACACCAGCGCCTTGGTCAGCCGTGCCGTGCGCGGGCCCGACAGAATGGCTCCCATCACGTCGAGCGCAAACTGATCGTCGCTCCTCTCGCCGACCGTCGGCCACTGGATGTAGAGGCGCGGGACCTGCACCTTGTCCTCGTACACCAGATGCTGCTCGCCGGCGAGCCGCACGGGACCCACACTCGGGCGTGTCACCGCTTTGCCCCTGGGGATAGCCGCGAAGTACTTCGCCACCCAGGCCTTGACCTGCGCCGGGTCGAAGTCGCCGGCAATCGCCACGAACGCATTGTTGGGCGCGTAGTAGAGGCGGAAGAAGTTCTTGACATCTTCCTCCGACGCCGCCGACAAATCGGCCATGCTGCCGATCACATCCCACGAGTACGGGTGCGATTCCGGGTACGTCGCGTGCGAGAGAATCTCGCCGGCGAGCCCGTACGGCTGATTGTCGACGCCCTGCCGGCGTTCGTTCTTGACGATGTCGCGCTGGGCATTCAGCTTCACCAGATCGAGCGTGTCGAGCAGGAAGCCCATGCGGTCGGCCTCGATCCACAGCGCCGATTCCAGGTAGTTGGAGGGCACCGTCTCGAAGTACGTCGTGCGGTCGTTCGACGTGGTCCCGTTGTTGCTGCCGCCAACCCCTTCCGTCATCTTGTCCTGCAGCCCGTACGGCACGTGGCCCGACCCCGTGAACATCACGTGTTCGAACAGGTGCGCGAATCCGGTGCGCCCGGGCACCTCGTTCTTCGATCCGACGTGATACCAGACATTGACCGCGACGGTCGGCGTCGTGTGGTCGGCCGACAGGATCACGGTCAGTCCATTGGCGAGTGTGTAGGATTCAAATGGGATCTTGATCGTGTCTGTGGCGGCACCGGCTGTCTGGGCGGGTGGGCGTTGCGCCGCCGCGAGGCAGGCCAGGGCCAGCAGACCGACTGCGGCGATCCGGCGACTGGTGGTGAGCACGGTTGCTGTTCTCCTTGGTGCTTCGACTCGCAAGTAACGTCGCGCATTCCTGCGAGGCGATTCGGTGAAAGATGCTCGCTCAGCACTAAGTTCCGAGCCAATGAACCCGTCGCCGGATCCATGAAGTGAAGGGCCCAGGAACAGCGAGCGTACCCGACGATTATACGGCGGCGTGGTGGGGCGCACGTGCAGGCGGGGCCTCAAAACACTCCGGGCGGTGCAGAAGTCCAGGTGCCGGGCCCCCATCCGGCATCCGTCCTCCCGACACCGCCCGTTCTTGCTGAGCCTGCCTCACCGGCAGAGGCTCAATCTCTTATCGCGAGGCGCGGATCCAGGTTCTGCCGCGCCGCCCCCGCGCCGAATCGACCAACCTACTCGTCCCCGTCGCGCCCGGGCTTCGCGGTCTTGCGCGCAGCGAGTCTGTCAGCCTTCGCCTTTCGCCGGCCAGCCAGGTAGGCCTCGCCGGGCGCCCAGTGCGGGCTCACCGCCACCGCGACATTCATGAAGGCGTCGGTCGCCAGCCGCTTGACGCCGCGGGCGGCGTAGCCGGCCACCATCGTGAAGCCCACGAACGGCAGGAACACCACGTAGAGGGCGCCCATGAAGGGAGCCATCAGCAGGAACAGGAAGGTCGGGATCCGGGAGTAGTGCCGATCCGACCCGCCCGGCAGGAGACCGCCCTCGGCCGGAATCATCGCCATGTCCCAGGCCCTCGCGCTCCAGTAGAACCCGTAATTGACCTTGGTGCCGCCTTCGTGTGCCATGATGTCCTTCTTTCTATGTAAGTATCAGTTCGTTGCTCGTTGTGCTCTGTCCCGTTTCTCACTCTCAACTTCTATACATAATCTACGGCCGCGACGCGATTTCCGCAATCGGCATACTGCCCCGATTCGCGGGGAAATAGTTCGGATTTGCGGCGCCGAACGTGCCGTCTCGCCGGGTCGCAACAGCCCGGGATTGAGAGGGGCAAACGCCGGAGGCTGCCTCCGGAAAACATCCGGGACGGCGCAGGGCAGCCCATCAGCGCGCGGCGAAACTGGGGCCTGGCCCCTTTTCTCTTGTCAGTCTCAATGTCGCCAGGGAAGTGTCAGCGAAGGTTGATCAGCCGCCCATCGTCGAGCAGCCAGCAGCCGCCGGCAAAGCCGGATTGGCTGACGAGCGCACGCAACCGGGAAAGTGCCTCGCCCCGCTCGTATCGGATCGACAGATGGTGCAGCAGCAGGCAGCGGACGCTGGCCGCGCGCCCGACCTCGAGCGCCTCGCCCACCGTGGCGTGGATATCCCACTTGCGCTCGTCCGCATCGAGAAACGTGGCGTCGTGGACGAGAAGGTCGGCCCGTGTCACCAGTTCGGCCGGAATCGGCATCGTGTCGCCCGTGTGCGCGAAGACCACATGGCGATATTCCTCCATGATGGCGTCGCGGCCCACTGTGCGGACGCGCTCGCGCACCTCGGATTCGGGCAGTCCCGCGAACTCGGCCCTCAGGTGACGGCGCACCTCGAGGACTCGATACCCGAGTGTCAGTTCGGAGATGCCGTGTCTTGACGCGAACGACTGCAGCACGCGTGTTCGGCCGCACGGGCGCTCGTCGCCGGCCTTCATGCCAATCCACGTCACCGGAAACTGCTCGTGCGACCAGAGGCGTTCGACGAGGTCGCGGATGGTCTCGACCGCCGCCGTGCCTTCGGGATAGACGATCGTGACGGGCTTGTCCTGCGCGCCCTTGCTGAAGCGACGCGAGGCAATGAAACCCGGAAGCCCCAGCAGATGGTCGGCGTGCCCGTGCGTGATCGCTACGATGTCCGGTGCCCACACCTTCTGGCCGAGGGCGAGTTGCAGCCCTTCGCCCGCGTCAATCAGCAACTGGAGCGGCCGGTGCCACAGCCAGTTGCTGTACATCGCGCGAGAGAAGCCGACGACGGTCTCCTGGAGAGTGAGCACTGACGACCATAGTAACCCGACAGTCTGGCGGCCGCGTGCTCAGGCGTGAGCCGCGAAGACACAGACACCACAAGATGAAGCCCAGAGAAGACGTCTAGGTGCGCGGGCCGGCCATTCGGCGAATCATCGCCCGCAAGCCGGTTGACTGGGGTCCCTTGCGGTCACCGGTCGCGGATGTTCCGTGTTCCGTCACGCCTCCGCGCACCTCGAACCGCGTGCCCGGCACCCAGCACTGATGTTCGACGACGAGCTGGAACGACTCTTCGCTGACCCGTTCGGACGGTGCGATCCGGAAGCGGAATGTCGCAGTGCCGCCGGGTGGAATGGCGGCTTCCGAGAATGAGCAGATCCGATTGCGCCCGATCCAGGCCGGATCGTAGTACGCGGAATGACCGTCCCTTGGATTGGCCGTGCCGATGAGGATCTTGTCGTTCGCGGTCCACGTGGATGGGCCGGCGTTCTGCACCGCGAGGCACATCTCGACGCCTCCCGCGAGCGTTGATTGCGCCGGCAGCAGGCGAACCGAGTACAGCCGCAGCGGATGCGGCCCGGTGGGAACCACGGTGCAGCTTCTGCAGATATCTGGCATCGTGCGGCCATCCACAATGCCGGCACGAAATGCCTCGAACCGTTCGCCCTGCCAGATGTCGTTCGCGCTGGTCCCGTTGAGATCGCCCATGATCGCGGTCGCCCTGCTGACGGCGTAGCAGCACGGAAAGATCTTGCCGTCCTTGTCGATGACGGGCACGTCCCACGGCGCGAAGCACTGCTTCGTGTCGGTCTCGGATGGGCGCTGCGCTGCCGCCGGCGCGCGCAGCAGATCGGCCGGGTCGCGCACCTCGGCCGCCACGCGTTCCGGCAGCTCGAACACCACGCTCACGCCGGCGCGCTCGCACGCCTCACGAAGCCTCGCGACATCAGCGGCCAGACCGTCTCGCCAGCGCGTCTCTTCGGGCTCGAGGCCAGGCGTGTAGTCCACGAGTCCCTGGAGCACGTACGTCCGGACCCCCAACTCCGCGAGGCGGGCGGGAAACGCCATGAGGCTCTCGATGCTGGTGCGCATCATCACGGACGACACCGTGACCTGCGACCTCGTGAGCGCGGCTGCGAGATGTCCAACCCCCGTCAGAGCTTTCTCGACCAGCCCCCCGCGAATGGCCCTGTAGATCGCCGGGTCGGGCGAGTCGATCGAGACGTTGACCGTATCGAGATGTGTGAGCGCGGCGAGTTCCGCAGCGATGGCGGGCGTGACCAGCGTGCCGTTGGTCGTGAGCGTCGTGTGGATGGCCTCCCGGTCGAGCTCCCGCAGATAGTCGAGGCACCTGGGATTCAGCAGCGGCTCGCCGTAGCCTCCGATATTCGCATGGCCGGCCTGCTTGGCGAATGGCACAACAGCGCGCCACACCTGGTCGGACATGGGCCCGGGCTGCGCGCTCGATGGCGTTCGGCCGGTGGTGAGCGGACACATCTTGCACGTCAGGTTGCAGCGGCTGGTGATTTCAATCAGGACGCCGGCGGGAGGGCCGAGGGCGGATGCAAATGGGCTCACGTCGACACGATACAATACTTCGTCGCGTCGCGGTTGCTGGTGCGCCCGATCACACGCGCAGCCCCGCCCGCTTGACAATACGCAACGCACACTCGAAAGTAGACGAACCTCGGGGACCAACCCCGAGTCCGGAGGCCTGGTGGCGCTGCCCTTCCTTCATCGCATTCGTCACGCAGGTCCGACGCAGGCGCAATGGGCGAGGATTGGCCTTGCGGCCGTGTACGTGGCCGCGGTCGTCGTCTTCCTTGTCTCGATCGGCCGTTTCTACCAGAAGAGCACCGGATTCACCTCGCTTATCCACTTCGGCAGCAAGTTCTACGACCGCACGCTGCCCGCCGTCCGTTACGCCCCGCATGCGACCGCGTTTGATGGATGGGGCGACGATGGTCAGTTCTACGCGCAGATGGCCGTCGAGCCGCTGCTCCGCAACCGACATCTCGACGTGGCTCTCGACAACCCGCCTTACCGCTCGCGCCGAATCCTGTTCGCGTGGACGGCCTACCTCGCTGGTCAAGGAGAGCCGGCGCGGGTTCTGAGAGCCTACGCGATGCAGAACATCGTCGCGTGGCTCGCGCTGGCCGGCGTGCTGCTCTACTGGTTTCCGCCCTCGCGCGCACGAAACGTGCTGCCGTGGATCGGATGCCTGTACAGCGCGGGCCTGCTCATCTCGGTCCGCCTGTCAATGCTCGAGGGGCCGAGCATGTTGGTTGTGACGCTCGCCATCCTCGCGCACGAGCGACATCGCGGCTGGCTCGCGACGGGCTTGATGGCGATCTCTGGTCTGGGTCGCGAGACCAACATGATCGGGAGCGGGTTGCTCGTCAGCCGCGTGCCGCGCACGCGCCAGCAGATCCTGGCCGTATGCGGGACTGCGGCATGTGTCGCGCTCCCGTTTGTCGTGTGGTCGCGATACGTGTCGTCGATCTACCCTGGGTTCTCGTACACCAGCCCGGACAGCTTCGCCGTGCCGTTCTCAGGCTACCTCACGAAGTGGTCCACGACGCTTCGTGAGTACTACCAGTACGGCTGGGCTTCGAATGCCCGCTTCAATTTCGCCATCCTGATCGGGCTGTCGGTACAGCTGGCGTTCCTGGCGTTGCGGCGGGAGTGGAAGAGCGCATGGTGGCGGATGGCGGCACCTTACTGCGTGCTTTTCGCGATGACCAGCTACGCGGTGTGGGGCGGTTCGCCGGGCGCGGCCCCGCGCGTGCTGTTGCCGCTCACCTTCGCCTTCAATGTGCTGGTGGCGAGGCTGGAGGGGTGGAGCTTCTGGGCGCTCATCGTCCTGGGAAACCTGTCGGTCGTCTCCGGGATCGCCATTATCGAAACGCCCTGGCTGTCGACGCTGTTCTAGCGTCCCGTCCCGGCGGGTCGTTGCCGAAGAAGAGAAACAAGGGCCGGCCCCGATTTCCAGATGCTGGAAGATCCGGCCTGGCCCGAGCGGCTCGCGGCGCGGCAGCGTACGCGCCGACACCTCCTCGTTCTCCGACGTCTCGTTCCCGCCCGGCGGCATTGTCAGACCTTACCGATGGAACAGGGCCGGGCCGAAAGCGTCTGACGCGCGTTCGCTTTACTCGATCCGCCGGACCCGATGGCGCAGGGCACGCCGCACGCGCTGCCACGCGCCTGCCGATTCCACGCCGGCTTGTTCGAGCAGGTATGTGTGCCAGTCGTCGCGGTCACTCGTCACCCGCAGGGGTTTGAGTGCGAGCAGACCCGTCGCTCCGATCGAACGCTGCAGATAGCGGAGTTCCTGCAATCTGGGCTTGAGATCCGGGGCAACCGGCACGTCCAGCCCGGCCTCGCGAGCCATCAACATCCCTTTCGCACGAATGGCCAGCTCGAGTTCCACCCGCAGCAGGCAGAACATGTCGGCGACCACCGGGCCGGCAAACCGGTCACGCAACTGGACCAGGTACGTGCCGAGCCGCGTCCGGCCGAAATCGGCGGACGTCACGAGGTTGAGCAGTTCCACGTCGAGATCGAGCCCTTGTCCCACCCATTCGCGCGTCGCCCGTTCGCTGCGCTCGAAGACGAACGAGACGACCACCGGCAGCACGATCAGCAGCACGCAGGTCGCCAGGATTGGCGGCATCGGGAAGTGATTGAACGACGAGTGGAAGAAGATCGCGGCGCCCAGGGCCGGCATCAGCATCACCCACCCGCGCTCGGGATGCCGATCCGAGAGGCTCTTGGCCAGCATCGCGAAGAGCGCCGTCATCGCGCCGTGCAGGATGGCGGGTCCAAATCCACGCACCAGCCACAGGATCAGGTGTCCGTCCCGCACCGTCCGCAGATAGTCCACGTTTTCGACAAGTGCGAAGCCGGTGCCGACCGCGAAGCCGATAAGCGCGGCGTCCACCAGGAATCCCAGGCGGCGTTGCCTCAGCACGGCCACCACGTACAGCGCCTTGAGCGTTTCCTCGGTGACGGGTGAGATGTAGCGGGAAAATTGAACCTTGGACATGCCGCTTGCCGGCGACAGCCAGCCGTGAAGCGCAAGCGCCGCAAGGGCGGCGACGGCCCCGGCCAGAATTGCGACCGTCACCGCCCCGAATGGAACCAGCTTGAAGCTGTCCATCAGGAACAGGATGGTCAGAAAGACCAGCACGGGCAGCAGCGCGGTCGCGATGTTGATCGCCACTGCCCGGCATTCTACCTGAGGATCTTCAGCGACACCATCGCTTCCCGCCGCGGACTGTAGCCGTTCTCAAACGCGACGGCCCCGCCGACCGACAGCGTCATGTCCAGATTCGAGAGCAGCGTGAAGCGGAAGTCCATCTGCGCGCCGACGTTGGACACCGTGCGCCGAATCGCCGGCGAGTCCAGGTTCGTGCCGATCACGCCCGCGAAGAGAGCCGGCCGCATCCACGTGAGGTACGCGCCTGGCGTGCCGAGCCTCGAGAACCGCCACGGCGGCAGGTTCAGCTCGACGATCGACTTCGCAAAGTTGCGGCCGCCGAGCTCGTTCAGCTTGAGGCCCGGAACACTGTAGAACTCGCGGTAGCGCTTCTCGGTGCGATAGTCGACCCAGTTGTTGCCGAACCCGCCGAAATAGAAGTTTGCAAACCGGTTATTGATGTCGTTTGGCGAGAACCCGGCCGCGCTGCGCAGCCACACCGACCAGTGCCCACCCGGCAGCGGCACCCCGACGTCCAGCGTCCCGTAGGTCCCGACGACGAACTTTCCGTCCACGCGATCGGTCCCGACCACGAGCGACGCCTTCCGGCCTTTCTCGTCGTCGACGCGTCCCATCGATCCGGTGGTGTTCGAGTAGGTCAGACGCGCTTCGACCGAGGCCAGGCGGGTGACGCTCACCGGGACGTTCTGGTACGCCGGGAGCCGATCGAGATTGCCCGAGATGCTGCCGCCGAGCGTGAGGTCCAGGCGCCGTGGATCGTCGTAGATCAGGGTGCGCTTGTTCTCCACGCCGAATACGTAGCCTTTGCGGCCGGTCTTGGTCGGGCCGAACAGGTCGTAGAAATCGGCGTTATTGAGCATCGCCCGCAGCTTCCAGTCGTACCGTTCGTACTCGGCTCGCAGATGGAAGGGTTCGTTGCCCGGCAGCCCGCCAGCCGGGGAATACGACGCGGCCAGCACCAGGCGATTGAGTTCCAGCGGATCCGAAAAGTTGAGACGGGCACCCACGGCCTGAGTCTTCTTGTACGCCTGCACAATCGGATAAAACGACTCGAGTTGCAGACCGCCGGCCAATCCGTAATCGCCCGTGCGTTTCTTCAGTGTGTCGTAGTCGGCCGGCGTGCGTGTCGCGACGTTCCACTCCTTCAGCACCGGGTGGTTCTCAACCACGCGAGTGCCGAAAAACGTGATGGTGCCGAGGTCGCTGATCGGGGTGGCGGTGATGCGGGCTGGCACGAATCCCTTGCCGGAATACCGGAACACGAGCAGGTCGTCGCCGCCAAGCGGCACAGGGCGGAAGAATCCGGTCTCCGCGTTGGTCACGGCCTCGGTCTTCTTCGTGGCGATCTCGTACCGATAGATGTTCGACACGCCTGTCAGGTAGGCGCTGCCGTACAGAAAGCGGCCGTCGGGCGAGAACACGAAGTTGTTCGGCACCGCCGCCGAGCCGAAGTCGAATTCGGCGATCGGGACGACCTCGCCTTTCAGCAGCGACTTCGCCTCGAACACGCGCACAGTCTGCTGGCCGTTGACCTGGCCGAACGAGCACGCGACGAGCGTGCCGTCGGGCGACACGTCGAGGTCGTAGGGAACCTCTCCGTACGGGAACGAATGTATCTGCTTCCAGTCGGTGTAGGGCGGCGGGATCCGCACGAAGGTGGCAATACCGTTCAGGTGCCGGATACCCCACAGCGAGCGGTCGGCCCGGTTGAACGCGAGGTCGCCTATCCGCGCGTCCTTCTGCAGCACGCGGTGACGCCCGGTTGCGGGATCGAGCGACACCAGGTCCCGATACGCGCTGTTGTCGGTCGTGTAGAACAGCATGCGGCTGTCCGGATCCCAGGCGAGCGACGTGACGCTGTAGATGACCGGGTCCTTGACGTCGACCAGGCGCGCGATCGATCCACGCGCGATGTCGATGGCGCCGACGTGAGAGACGACGCCGGGGTAGTTGAAGGCCGCGTAGATCTTGCCGGCCGCCTGGTCCACGTAGGCGCGCGACACCGAGCCGAGCGCCCGGGGTGTCACATCTGTGTAGGGCGTCACCGGGTACTTGCGAATCGTTTCGAGGTTCTGCTGCTGGAAGGTCTTCTCGAACCTCATCCACTCGGCCCAGGCGTCGTCTATCGTCCGGCCGAACACCTGATGGAACTGCGCCGAGTAGTAGCCCTTGCTGCCAGGCTTGCGCGACACCCACTCGACCAGCTTTTCTGGCGAATAGCGGTCAGCGACCCAGGTCATGAAGCGCGCGCCGTACAGATACGAATTGATCTGTAGCTGGAAGTCGATCTTCGTCCCTTCCGACACGAGCGCGAGCGGATCGTAGAACGGGGCGTTGTCGCGCACCATGGCGCGGAACACCATCTCGTCCCACCCGCCCTGTGCGCGGCCGATGCCGCCGTTCATCCAGGTGTCGGAAAACACCGCCGCGCCCTCGTGGAACCAGCGGGGCGCGTAGGTCCGCGGCGCGGTGAGCATTGAGTAGATCGCGGTCTCCGGCTGCTCCTTGACGACCGAGACCTTCCCCCCGAACAGGCCTCGCCAGAAGCGGTCCGCTCCGGCCGGCTGCCCCATCGTCGCCACGTGCACCAGTTCGTGGTTCATGATGAGGATGATGCGGTCGTTGGCGGCAATCGTCTCGAACGCGTAGCCGAGCGGCGCGATCTGCACCGCCAGCCGGTTGCGCGGCGTCACCGACGCGCCCCCATCGGCCGAATCCGAAAAATCAGCGAGCAGCACGACGATCTTGTCGCTGGTGTCGAAGCCGAACACGCGGTGCTGGAATTCGAGCGAGGTGAGCAGCGACTGGATGGCGTGCGGCACCAGGTACGACTCGGTGACGTCGAAGTACACGAGCTTTATCGAGCCGACGTCGACCGTCTTCAGCTGGGCGGCGGCAGGCAGGCAGGCGCCCAGGACGAACATGCATGCCAGCGCGGCGGCAGGCAGGCAGGTGATCAGGAGACCCAGGCACGCCAGCACGGCGCGAACGGTCAGGCTGCCACGTGAGTCAGCGCGAGTGAGTGTGCTCGGGTGCATCGGATCCGCGAAGGCTTGGTGCGGGGTGTAGGGGCAACCCCCTGTGGTTGCCCAGGGGTCAGCAGCGCGAGTGAGTGTGCTCGGGTGCATCAGGATCCCCCGTCGGGTGCAGGAACGATTGCTAGCGAACGATCTGGCCGCAATCCGGTATCGCCGTCCCTCCGCAGGGGTGAGCCCCCGTGCTCGCCCGGGGCGGCCACGGGGGGCCGCCCCTACGACGTCACGATTCCGGATAGAGGCGCGCCGGTCAGACGCACGACTGCCCGGCGGCACGCGAGGTGCCGCCGGGCGGGGTCGAACGACTCAGTTGCGCGACCGCAGCTAGTACTTCTGGCCGCGAATGAGGGATGCCGCCGCCAGCGCTGTGCTGTCACGCAGCGCCGCCTGGAAATCCGGGTCTCCGCCGAGCGCCCTCATCATGTCCACGTTGTGGATTGCCGCCATGAAATCGGGGTCAGCGAGCGCGGCGAAAAGTTTGCCGTGGCTCCCCTTCATCGCCACCGCTAAGGCGTCGTCGGCCATCAGCGCCTTGAAATTGTCGTTCTTGAACGCCGCCTGGACTAGCGGGCTGGCCAGCGTCGCGGCAAACAGGCGCCCTTGCTCTCCCTTGAACGCCCGCTGGAATCCCACGTCGGTGAGCAAATTGGCGAACCTGCCCTTGCTGCCGCGCACGGCCGCCTCGAAGGACGCATCGGTGATCATCGCCTTGAACTTCGTGTTCTTGACCGCCATCTCGACATCAGCGTTCGCCGCCAAGCCAGATTTCGGTCCCTTCTTTAGCGCAGCTTGCACGGCTTCCGCGTCCGCCAGAAACGTCCGCAGGCTCGTCTTGAGCAGGGCCGCCTGCACGTCCTCGTCCGCCAGCGCGACATGGAGGCTCGTGGCATTGAGCGCGGCATTAACGGTCTCATCCCCCATCGCGGCGAGGAAATTCTCGCTGTGCATGGCCGCCGCCAAGACCTCGTCCTGCATGGCGGCCTGGATCCCCGCCCGGCTGATCGCCAGCTCGACAGCATCGTCCTGCAGCACCCTCACCAAGTCAACCTTGCTGAGCGCCAGCTGGACTTCCGGCGTGGCCAGCAGCTCGCACATCGCCTTGTCGGCCATCAGCGCCCGCACGTTCTTGTCCTTGAGCAGCCTGTCGAACGTGTCGCTCTGAAGGAACTTCTGCGCGTTCCCTTCCTTGGCCGAGACGGTGGACGGCTGCGCGCCCCGATAGCGGTCGGCCGCCCCGATGGTGCCCTGCGCGCCCTGATCGACCGAGCGCGTTCCGTTGAAGTACACGACCACGAGGATCGTTGCCACTGCCAGCCCGGCGACCGCCCACAATGTCTTCTTCGCCACGTTCCCACCTCCTCCGGCCATGCCGGTTGTCCAGCGGAGCCCGTCCCCGCTGCCGTTGTCCCGCTCCAAATGACGTACCCGCCGATTGAAAAGTTGGTCCCGACCAGCCGCCACCCGATTCGCGCACCGCCGAAGCCACGTCCGACGCGATGGTGCGCCTTCGGCGACAGCCCCCATCACCCGATCCACGAACCCGCCAGGCGGCTCGGCCGGCCCAAGCCCATCCACCATCTCGTTGACGCGCCAAAGGCCGGCAGCCCGTTCCCGGAGGGCCGCGTCAGCCGCCAGTTGTGCGCGCAGGCGCTCGGCCTGCGCCTCTGACAGCGTTCCGTCCAGTGCGCCGTGCAGGAGTTCGTCGTGTGGGTGTTCGTTCACCGTTCAGCCCTCCAGCACTGGAGGAGGTCTCCCAGTTGCTGCCGCGCCTCGTACAGCCGCGACTTGACCGTCTTCTCGGCCACGCCAACCGTCTCCGCGATCTCGTGATACGACAGGCCGGCAAAGTGCCTGAGCACGACGACCTCGCGATTCGGCGCCGGCAACCGCAACAGGGCCGATTGCACGGCCGCCCGGATTTCCGCTTGCTCTGCCGTCCGGTGGGTGTCGTCGGGAGCCGCCAGCGACACTCCAAGAGGCACCCGGACCCTGCGCACGCGCCTGACGTTCAGGCACTCGTTGACCAGGATGCGATACAGCCAGCTGAAGAACTTGTGGTCGTGGTCGTACGTCTTCAGCTTCTGATAGCCGCGCACGAAGGCGTTCTGAGCGGCGTCGGTGGCCTCGTCTTCGTCTCCCAGCATCCTCAAGGCCACGCCGAACAGCACCCGTTGGTACCGTTCGACCAGCGGCCTGAAGGCGTCCATGTCGCCGCGCAGACACCGTTCGACGAGAACGACATCGTCGTCCGCGTCTACAGTAAATGACACGCAGACTCCCGGGAAGTTGGCCGACACCTCGAAATTCGAGACGACGATATTGCTGAAGGCCCGGTTATACCACAGCCAGCGGTGGTAACATGGCCGAAAATTCAGCCGAATCTTCGGTAATCGACCATGACTTCGACGTCTCGGCTCACCGTCCGGGTGGCCGCCAGCCTCACCGGAATCCGCGCTGCGGCCGACGCGTTCGACACGTTCCAGGCGGAACAGGGCCTCAGTCAGGCGGCGGGATGGCCGGTCCAGGTCGCGCTCGACGAAATCCTCTCGAATATCGTGCGGCACGGGAGTGCCGGCAGGGGGGACCGGTTCGTCGAGGTGACCTTCGCCCTGGTCGAGGGCTGTCTCCAGTTGACCAGTGTCGATGACGGCCCCGGCCTCGATCCGCTGACGCTGCCCGAGCCGGATCTCGCCGCCCCGCTGGACGATCGGCAGCCGGGCGGGCTCGGCATCCATCTGGTCAGACACTTGTGCGACCGGGTGGAATACACTCGGCTGGACGGGCGCAACCACCTGGTCCTGACGTTCCGGGGTCCGGAGGCAGACCAGCCCGAACGCGGGAAGGAATGATCGCATGGACATTGCCGAGACCAGGCAAGGCCTCGTCTTCGTCGTCGCACCGGCGGGCAGGGCAGACAGCACCACGAGCGACGCGCTGGAGCAGGCACTCACGAAGGCGATCGACGCCGGCGAACTCCGGCTCGTCGTGGACCTCGAAGGGGTGAGCTACATCAGCAGCGCCGGCCTTCGGGTGTTGCTGATTGTCGCAAAGCGGCTGAAGACCCAGCGGGGCACGCTGGTGCTGTGCGCGCTCACTGATGCGGTCCGGCAGGTGTTCGACCTCGCCGGCTTCCTGCCGCTCTTCCTGGTGGAACCGACGCGGGATCTCGCGGTCGCCCGTTGCGGCGCGAACGCCCCGTAGAGCAGGCCCAGCCCACGTGACCACGATCGAACTGCAGATCAAACGCCCGGGAGCCTCCGTCGTGACGCAGGCGTATCGGACGGACGAGCTCGTCGTGGGGCGCAGCAACACCGCGGACATCGTCGTCTCTGACAGCAGCGTGTCGCGGCGGCACGCGAGGTTGTTGTGCCGCGACGACTGCTGGCTTGTCGAGGATCTCGGGTCGCGCTTCGGCACGCGGCTCAACGGGAACCCGCTCCTGGGCACGGAAACCCTCCGGCCGGGCGACGAGATCCGGCTCGGAGAAACGGTGCTCCGCGTCGAGCACGTCGAGGGATCTGCGCCGGCGGAAGCGGTGCCGGTAGCGGCCCTCTCCGACAACCAGACGATCTTTTCGGTGCTGAAGCCGGCAGCCGAACTGATGCAGGTCGATGAACCCGGCGTGCAGGCGTCCTCGCGCCTCCGCCTGCTCAACGACGTGCACCGCGCGCTGGCTGCTCCGATCTCGCGCGAGCAGCTACTCCAGTTGATCCTCGATCGCGCCTTCGTGTTGCTCCTGCCCGACTACGCGGCGATCTTCCTCAAGCGCCAGGACGGCGAGCTCTATCAGGCCGCCGAGCGACGCTCGGCGCAGTCAACGGGCGGCCTGCTCGTGTCCCGCCGGCTCGCCGAGGAAGTCGCGGTCAAGGGCGCGGCGGCGCTGGTCTTCGACGCCCCGCTCGACGAGCGATTCGCCTCGGAGAGCGTGATCGCATCGGGCGTGAGGAGCATCGTGGCGGCGCCGCTCGCCGACGCCGAGGGGTGCCTCGGCATGATCGCGCTGTACTCGAGCTTCCATGCGCGGCGCTTCGAGGAGCAGGACCTCGAACTGCTGGTGTCGCTCGCCTCGGTGGCGGCGATGCGCGTGCGCAGCATCGCGCTGGCCGAGGAGGCGGCCGAGCGCCGCGTCGTCGATCGGGAGCTCGCCCTCGCGCGCGACATCCAGATGGGCATGCTGCAGCGCCGCCCGCTCCAGCGGAGCGAGGTGGAGACCGCCGCGCGGCAGTTGCCCGCGCGCCTGGTCGGCGGCGACTTCTACGAGTTCCAGGTGGACGCCGGCCGTCTGTGGTTCGTCATCGGTGATGTCGCGGGCAAGGGGATGGCGGCCGCACTGATGATGGTGATGGCGCAGACGTTCTTTCGGGCGATTGCCGCGCTTGGGCTTCCGCTCGGCGACGTGATGGCCCGCCTCAATCGGGAGTTGGCCCGCGACAACGAACGCGCAATGTTCGTCACCGCGATTGCCGGATGCCTCGATCTCGCCACGGGACGCATGATCCTCGCCAACGCCGGCCACAACCTCCCGTATCTGTTGCGGCGGAACGGGGCCGTGGAACTGGTTGCGGCCGCCAACGGGCTTGCGCTCGGCGTGATGGAGGACGCGACGTTTCCGCTCACCGAACTGGCGATCGACCCTGGTGACGCGCTGCTCGCGTACACCGATGGCGTCTGCGACGCGATCGACCAGGGCGGCATCAGTTTCGGCACCGACGGCCTCGAACGGCAGCTGCGCCTGGTCGCGCAGCAGCGCCCGGATTTCATCGTCAACAGCCTGTTCGAGGCGGTCGAGGCCCACGCCGGCGACGCCGCACAGGAAGACGACATCACCATCGTCGCGATCCGCTACTACGGTCCGCAGGATGAGACCATGGGGTGAGGCGAAACATTCTCTGGAAATCGCCACCCGTCCCCACGTATCTTGGTTCCGCATGACCGGCACCGCTTCCGACGACCTGCGCACCCGGGTGGCGGCGATCCGCTGGTACCACACGATCGACCTCGGTGGCGGCATCATCACGGCCGGCGCCGACGACACACCACAGCGGCTGGCGCGGCTCGATCTGCCAGCGTCGCTGGCCGGAAAGAGCGTGCTCGACATCGGCGCGTGGGACGGGTTCTTCTCGTTCGAAGCCGAACGCCGTGGCGCCGTGCGTGTGCTGGCGACCGACTCCTATTCATGGAGCGGCGCGGGCTGGGGCACGCAGGACGGATTCAACCTGGCCAGGCAGGTGCGCGGCTCGCGCGTCGAAGACCTCACCATCGATGTCATGGATCTGGACCTGTCGCGCATCGGGCAGTTCGACGTCGTCTTTTTCCTCGGCGTGCTGTATCACCTCAAGCATCCGCTGCTGGCGCTTGAGCGGATTGCCTCCGTCACGCGCGAGATGCTCATCGTCGAAACGGTGGTCGACATGGTCGGCACCAGACGAGCCGCTGCGGCGTTCTATCCCGGGACGGAGCTCAACGGCGACCCGACCAACTGGTGGGGGCTCAATCCGCCCGCCGTCGAAGGCATGCTCAAGAGCGTCGGCTTCGGATCGGTGCGTCAGGTGACACCGACCCGCTCGTGGCCCTATCGCGCCGCGCGTGCCGTCTACCATCAGGCCACGGGACGCAATCGTGCCGCGCTCGCCTTCCGGCAGGATCGGGCGGTGTTCCATGCGTTCCGGACATAGCACGCGTCCGGCTGACCCGGCCGCCGGTTCGCGCGCCCGTTTCCCGCTTGCCAGCCTCGCCCGCGCCGTGCAACAGTAACGCGGTCAATCAATTCAGCCTGTGAAATCCGCAGAGAGCAGACTGCAAAGCGTGTCGGCCCGCGCGTGGGCGTGGCGCCTCCTGGTACCGCAGCTCATCGCAGGCCTTGATCTGGTTCCCGTCGCGGGGCGTCCGCAGCATCCCGCGCGGGACGGGCGAGAAGGAGATCCATGGGTCATCTGATCGGCAAGGACGTCTACCGTGCACTCGGCAGGAAGATCGACGGGCTGACACTCAGGGCCCCCTGGAATGACACGTTTCACGCGCTCCTGAAGGAGCTGTACTCGGCCGAGGAGGCGGACCTGGTCGTCCGCATGCCGTACGGCCTGGCCACCATCGAGCACATCGAGCGCACAACCGGCTACCCCCGCGCCACGCTGGAGCGCGTGCTGGAAGGCCTGTGCATGAAGGGCCTGGTCCTCGACGTCCACATGGGAGACGCGTACCGCTACATCCCTTCGCCGCTGGCGATAGGGATCTTTGAATTCACGATGATGCGAACCGGGGACGGCCTCAACCAGAAGGAGTGGGCGCGGCTGTTTCACGACTACCTGTCGAGTGGCGTCCTGTGGGAAGCCAATCTCGGGGCGGGGCAGCAGTTGCAGTTGATGCGCACGCTGCCGCACGAAGAGACCGTCGCACAGGGGGACCACGTCGAGGTGCTCGACTACGAGAAGGCCGTGTCCCTCGTCGAGGCGCAGCAGCAGTTCGCCGTCGGCATCTGTTCGTGCCGTCATGAGAAGTCGCACCTGGGACTGAAGAAGTGCGACGTGCCGCTCGAGAGCTGCATGTCGATGGGAAATTCGGCCAGCCATCTGGTGCGCCGCCAGCTTGCGCGTCCCATCGAGAAGAGCGAAATGCTGGACCGGCTGGTCCAGGCGAGGGAAATGAAGCTCGTGATGAACGCCGACAACGTGCAAAGCGGCGTCAGCTTCATGTGCCTGTGCTGCGGGTGCTGCTGCAACATGCTGCTGGGCATCAGCCAGCTCGGCTACCCGCACACGCTGGTGACGTCCAACTACCTCGCCTCGTCCGAGGATGCCATCTGCGACGGCTGCCTGAAGTGCAAGAAGGCGTGCCCGATCAACGCGATCTCGATTGAGCGGCTGACCCAGGCGGCGGGCAAGAAGAAGGCGCGACCGGTGGTGGACGAGTCGATCTGTCTCGGCTGCGGCGTCTGCGCGCTCGCGTGCACGACCCGCGCGATGACGCTCCGTCCTCGACCGCAGCGCGTGCTCTACCCCGAGACCATGTTCGAGAAGATCATTCTGCAGTCGCTGGAGGTAGGCACCCTGCAGAACCTGCTGTTTGCCGAGCCCGACCGGCTGTCGCACCAGTTCCTGCGCGCCTTCGTCGGTGCGTTCCTGCGCCTGTCTCCTGTCAAGAAGGCGCTGGTGAGCGGGACGCTGCGCTCGCGCTTTCTTGGCGCGCTGAACTCGGGGAGCGCCAAGGCCAGTCCGCGCCCGTCGTAGGCCCGTCTTGCGACCCTGGGCTGCGCATTGTGAGCTGTAGGCCGGGTCTTCAGACCCGGCGGGC
>Ga0315297_10000214_pt1 | contig 32165 bp, 21 predicted proteins | sample YL17G15_0_MG_FD_203628 | JGI IMG/M metagenome (GOLD analysis project Ga0315297, IMG submission 203628) | Sediment microbial communities from Yellowstone Lake, YNP, Wyoming, USA - YL17G15_0 | ecosystem: Environmental > Aquatic > Freshwater > Lake > Sediment | place: USA: Wyoming | collected...
ACCACCTGAGCCTGTCCTCCTTCCTGCGGCAGCACTTCAGCTACGGGCGCGGCGCTTATTATTTCCACCGGGCCGTGGCCCGCTATGACCCGCAGCGCTTCATGTTCGAGCCGCCGTCGTTCTACCTGAAACTGTTGTCGAGCGCTTTTCGGCGATGGGATTCGCCAAGACAGGAAACGTCTCGGGAGAAGCGGCCGGCCCTGTTTTTGGCCTGCCTGCTCGGGCTGTCCCAGGCGGCCAACGCCGCCGGATATTTCCGGGAGTTGTCCAGGATCGCCCCGGTGAAGAAAAGCAATGCCTGAACTCACCGTGGCCATGCCCGCCTTCAACTCCGGGCTCTACATCCGTCAAGCCATGGACAGCGTGCTGTGCCAGGCGGACGTGGACCTGGAGTTGATCGTGGTGGACGACGGCTCCAGGGACGACACCGATGAGGTGGTGAATTCCTACCGTGACTCCCGGGTCAGGCTCATCCGCCTGGATAAAAACAAGGGCATCCCCCACTGCCACAACCTCATCATCGACGCCTGCCGCTCGCCCTTCCTGGCCCACGTGGACTCCGACGACTTCATCCTGCCCGGCGCCCTGGCCAAAATGGTCCGGGCCCTCAGGGAAGACCCCGCTGTCGGCCTGGCCCATTGCCATTTCTTCGACGTGGACGCCCTGGGGAATACGACCCGGGAGGCCTTTCAGGAGCGGAAGAAGCTGTTTTTAGCAACCAGGCCCGCGGGGATGGACTACAAGCGGGCCCTGCTGGTTTGCGGCAACGTGGCCAACCACCTTCGGACGTACCGACGCGAGGTCTTTGACGTCGTGGGCAGATTTGACGAAGCGCTGAAGCGGGGCTCGGAGGACTATGACATGGCCCTCCGCATCGCCGACCGCTACCGGATCAAGCTGGTCCCCGAGTTTCTCTACTGCTATCGACGGCACCGGAACAACTCCACCGTCCCTTGGCGTACCCATAAAACGAGGTACTTCCTGAAAAGGACGCGGGTGTATCGACGATTGACCAGGAGCGGGAAGATCCATTTCACCCGGCTCCCTGAATACCGCGGCCCGATGATCATCCTGACGGGTTTCCTTTACGCCGTTGGGCTTCAGGGGCTGAAAGCCCGCTCGAGGAAGGCGGTCAAATCCCTGAAAAAGCTCGTTCTCGACCGTGTCATCTTTCCCGCCGGGAGCACGTTTTACAGGCACACCGTCCGGCTTTTTTCCTGGTGGCCGATCAGCCGCCCGGGCCACGGGAAAAAGGAACCGGCCGCCGGAGGGGAGAAACGCATCGCTTATTACCTGTGGCAGTATCCCGTACTCAGCCAGACGTTCATTCAGCGTGAAACGACGGCCCTGCGCCGACTCGAGCCCCGGCTGGAAATATTCGCGGATGCCGTCGAAGACATCGGCCTCCTGGATGAAAGCGCCCGGGCCCTTTCGGGCGGCACACGCTATCTGCTGCCCATTAAGAAAAAACCCCTGGCCGCGGCGGTCAGGCATTTCGCCCTGCGCCGTCCCCTGGCCTTCCTCAACATGCTCCTCTACGTGCTTTTTCACACGTACCGTTCCCCAAAATATTTCAGGGAAGATCTTCTTGTCTTTTTAAAGGCCGTTTACCTGGCGCGGAGGCTGCAGGAGCAGGGGGCCGCCTGCGTCCATGCCCCCTGGGCAGACATCAATGCCTTTGTCGCCCTAGTGTCCTCCCGGCTGGCGGGCATTCCCTTCAGCCTGCAGGCCCGGGCCCACGATATCCATCGGCGCGACTGTCTGGAGGGGATGTCGGACAAGCTCATGAACGCCCGGTTGATCATAACCAACACCCGGTATAACGCCTCCTACCTGCGGAGCCTGCTCCCGCCCTCCCGGCAGGGGAAAGTCCGAATAATCTATAACGGCCTCGACCTGGAACGATTCAACCCGGGCGCGGGAAAGAAAGCTCCCTCCGACAAGACACGCATACTCTGCGTGGCCCGCCTGATCGAACAAAAAGGCCTAGTGGAACTTTTGGAAACCTGCCGGGCCCTGCGGGAAAAGGGATACCTTTTCCAGTGCGACATCATCGGTGGAACCGAAGAGCCCCTCTACACCCATTATTATGTCGCCCTGAAGAAGCTCTACCGGCGGAAGGGACTTGAGGGCTGCGTGTCCTTCCTGGGGCCCCGGCCGTTCGCCGAGGTGCTCGAACATTACCGGAAAGCCGACATGTTCGTGCTGCCCTGCGTCATGGCCCTGGACGGAAGCCGGGACATCATCCCCAATGCCCTGATCGAGGCCATGGCCATGAAGCTGCCCGTCATTTCCACGAACATTACGGGCGTTCCGGAGATCGTGGATGACGGCCTCAACGGGCTCCTCGTCCCGCCGCACGACGGCCAGGCCCTCCTGCGGGCCATGGTGGCGCTCATCGAGGACGCGGGGCTGAGGCAGCGGCTGGGAGAAGAGGCCCGCCGCAAGGTTGAGGAGCGCTTCGATATCCGCAAAAATATCGTCCGCTACCGGGATGCCTTTCGGGAGATCACGGAGGGTTGAGGGTCTGCGGATGGAGAGTTATTTTTTGATCCGGTAGAGGCTCGCCCTTTCGGCCTCGATGACCAGCTCGAACTTCGAGGGGAAAGCCTGAAGGACGGGCATCAAGAATGCCCCGACCATCTCCTTGTTTTTATCGACGAGGACATAATCGATGTTTTTCCCATCCAGGGTATTCATGAGCTTGCGGGGGTCACGGGAGAAGGGGAAATCGAACCCGCGGCGCTCGGTGACGACATCCCACATTCTCGCGTGCTGGCACAGGTACCGCGTCTGCGCCGGGGAATTCTCCCGCAGCCAAAGGGCCAGCCTCTGAGCGTCATAATTCGCCTCATATTTTACGGGATACGCTCCGAAAGGCGACTGATGTTCCCGGGGCAGCCGGTGGAGCATATCGCTCATTCCCACCCCAAGATAGAGGAGGACGTAGCCGACCAGGCAAACGGCCGCCGCTTTTCTCGCCGGAGTCTCCGCCCCTAAGCGCAGTCGGGAGCCGATGTCCGCCAATCCCCTCCAGGCATAAAAAAAACATATCGGCACGAGGGGCACGAGAAGCCGGAACCCCGCCTCGGCTTGGTTCATCTCGATGAGCAGCAGGTAGAGAATCGTGTACAGCGCCGTCAGGGTCAGCTCTTTCTTAAGGGAACGGAAGAGCCCCCAGAAGAAAAGTCCCGTGCCGATGAACCGGGCCACGGCATGGATCATATGAAGGCCGTCGGACGGGGCGTTGGAGAGGACCTCCCCGATACCCAGGAATCTTTTCAGGTTGGAGAAAAACCGGCGGAGGAGGTCGAGGAGGGTGGCATAGCCCGCTTCGGGGACATAGGCTTCTTTTTGGAAGAAGAGGTCGAAATAGGAGAGGTCCTGCCTCGCATTCCTCACTCCCCACAAGACAGTGAAGAGGAGGGGGAGAACGAAGGCCAGGGCCAGCCACAAAGCGCTGGTGCTCCCACCGGCCTCTGCTCCCCTGGTTCGTTTGCCGGCCAGGAAGACGAGCATGGCAACGACGACGGCCGCCAGCAGAGCGATACCCGCCGACCGTGTCATGCATGCGCCTAGGAGCGCACCCCCTGCGGGGAAGACCCAGAACCGGCTTTTGCCGCCGATGAGATTTTCAAAGGCCAGGAGGGAGGCCGTGGAAAAGAACATGTAAAAAATGTCGGACAGAAGGAAGGTGCTCTGCTGGAACAGATACACACATCCCAGGGACAAAAGGACGATGACCAGGCCGGCGACATTTCCCAGGCTGTCGCGGAACAGCCTCCAGAACAAGAAAAGCGAGGCAAGCGCGAAAAGGGTGATCACGCCGTTCAACAGCCGATAGTTGTCCGGAGAGAGCCGATGAAAAACGCTGAAGATCATGGAGGTGAGCGGCGGGAAAAGCGGAACGGGATTGCCCCTGACGGTGTAGCCCTCTCCTCGGGCCAGGGATTTAGCGCCCAGGACATAAGATGAGCTGTCGGGCGTGATTTTCCAATACGGGCCAACGGCCGCCGCATAAACGACGGCGAAGATGAGGATGAGGAGAAGGGCGGCAACGAGGAGCGGACGGCGCTTCACCCCAAGCGGGCTCCTCTCCTTCATGGGCGCCCTAATCCTCCCGCCCGGCCCGGCCGGGCCTCAGAACGCTATCGTCCACCAGGATGACTTCGAATTTCGGACAATCAGCCGAACGAAAAATGGCTTGAAGGCAGGCGTCGAGCATAAGCCGTCCCTTATAGACGGGGACGATGACGGAGATCATGGCTCGAACCCGACATCATGACATCGGCGAAATCGAGCCCGAGCTTTCATTTTCCTGCCAAGGCCAAACATATTAACCATATTTTAATAAATAGTCCATCTTCCGAGACCAGCAGGCAGCATCTCCACGAACGCCATGGGCATCCCCTAGATCCGCTTCAAGGGTCCTTCGGAGAGCGGCATCCCGATGCCGCTCTCCAGGCAAAGGCGCGCACAACGGGCGCACCCCCTGTTTTTGGCCAGCTTGATTTTGGCCGGGCCGCCGCTATTGAAGAAGTGACCCGGGCCGCGCCTCGCCGCGGCCAACGATAAGAACCGGGGTTTCATTACCCTCAAGGCCGCGGCCGACCACGTCCGGCTCAACCTCATCAAGAACCATGACCATCCCGTGGCCAAAGGACTTCACCTTCACCTCGACCCCAAGACGCTCCTGATTGCCGAGGAATCCTGATTCGGCATCGCCGCGCAGAGATAACGCCGAACCGTGTAAACATCTTTTTCTTCGCTGTTCCGATGATTTCTTGACACCGCCGCCCGGCCGGCGATACAATTCCGGCATAGGTCAGGGGGAGAGTTACATCGCTGAGAGTGAGAATTCAGCCCGCACGGAAAAGCAAAATCCTATCCATACTATTCCCTCAGTGCCTTCCACGTGACTTAGTCCCATAAAATCGCGGAGGGATCCGCTAGGACCGGAGGTGACCATGATGAAAAGCCTGAAAATCATCGTTTCTTTGACACTGGCTTTGACCGCAAGCTTGGGATTGCTCGTTCAGCCGGCATCGCCCGGGCAGGATCCTTCCCAGGAGGAAGCGGCGGAATTGATCCGGCAGCTCTTTCAAGGCCAGCCTATTCCCTCCTCTGAAAAGCCAGCGCTTGATAAGATCCTCGCCGCGGGACAGGCGGCCGAGTCCCGCCGCTTCGAATCCGCCCTCGCCACGCTCGATAAGGTCCTGGCCGACTATGATAGGCAGGCCGGCGCGCTGTCCTCGGATCCCAAGGACAGGAAGGCGAGACTGCAGCGCCTTTCGTCCTTCAAATGCGGGATGATCATCCTCGCCCTGGGCTTTCGCGCCGAGGTTTTGACGGCCCAGGGAGATCTGGACCGTGCCTTCGGCGATTACGACATGGCGGTCAACCTCGCCCCGGACGAGATCCCGACGCTTCTCCTCAGCCGGGCGCTCTGTCAATCCCGCAGGGGTAAATATGAGCAAGCCCTGGCCGACTTGAACACGGTGATCGCTTTGAAGAAATCCTTTGCCGACACCGTCGTTGCCCTCAAGCGCCGCGGGGATATCTATCTCGAGCAAAGCAAATTTGACGAGGCGATCGATGATTACACCCAGGCCATGCGCATGGCCCCGGAGGAAAGCAGCCTGCGCCAAGCGCTCGAAAACGCCCGCGCCAGACAGCTGAAAGCCTACGATGAACTCAGCCAGGCGCTCGAAAAGTTCTCTTCCAAAAAGAACGAAGAGCTCACGAAGGCCGATGCGGCCCTCGCCGCGGCCAAGACGGTCAAGGCCAAGGTCGCGGCCCTCGCCAAGAGAGCGGCGCTCTTCAAAGATCTGATGCGCTATGATGATAGCCTAGCGGACTATGCGGCCCTCATCGTCCTCGAACCGGACAATCCCCAGTGGCTCAAGAACCGGGGGGACCTGAGGGAAATGACCCCCGAGAATCAGCAAGGCGCGGTCGACGATTATACCGCCTACCTTAAAAAAACGCCCGGGTCGGTCGATGTCTATAGCGCCCGCGGGCGGGCCTGCGACCGGCTTGGAAAATACGACCTGGCCGTTTTGGATTTCGACCAGGCCCTCAAACTGAAACCCGGGGACGACGCGATTCTCTACTGGAGGGGCTTGGCCAAGATGCACCTGGGAAATCCGCAGGCCGCGCTCCGGGACTACACCGCAGCCCTGGACGCCAATCCCAACAAGCCCGTCTACTTCAAAGACCGGGCGGAGGCCTACGTGGAACTCAAGCAATACGATTCGGCCGTCGAGGACTGCAGCTCGGCCATCGCCCTCGCTCCGAACGATCCGCGCTTTTACTCGCTCCGGGGAGAATGCTACCGGCGACTGAAGCAGTATGACAAATCGCTGGCTGATATCAACAAGGCCTTGGAGCTCGACCCGGGATCCATGAATGCTTTGGGGAACCGGGCCGACACCTATTTCTTCAAGGGCGACTACCAGAAAGCCGTGGCCGACTATTCCAAGTTCCTGGCGAGCAACCCGGACGTCAGCCTGGCTTATTACCGGAGGGGGGAGGCGTATCTGGAGCTGAAACGCTATGGGGATGCGGCCGCTGATTTCAGGAAGAAGGTCGAGCTCGACCCGAATTCGCTGGACGGGCTGAACAGCCTGGCCTGGCTTCTGGCCACATGTCCCAAGGCGGAAGTCCGCAATGGCCCGGAGGCCGTCGCTTATGCCCAGAAGGCGCTCGACCTGGCAGGCGGCGACGACTATTGGTATATGGACACGCTGGCCGCCACCTTGGCCGAGGCGGGACGGTTCGACGAGGCTCGGGCCCTCGAGGAAAAGGCGGTGTCGCTCATCCCTCCGGATGCGGACAAGAAAGACCGGTCGGATATGGAAAAAAGGCTGTCACTCTACCAACGGAGCAAACCGTTCCGGGAAAAATGACTATCTCTTGAAGAGCTCGACCCGGCGGTTTTTGGCTTTCCCCTCTTCCGTGTCGTTCGAGGCGACGGGCGCCAGCGGCCCGCAGCCGTAGGGAGCGAGCCGCGCCGCCGCGATCCCATACTGGGCGGTGAGGGCGGCCGTGACGGCTTTGGCCCTGGCCTCGGACAGATGTTGTAATAGGTAATAGGGGTAATAGGGGGGGTAATAGGGGTGGGTAATAGGGGGGCGGCCCACGATATCTTATTGAAAAGCCGAAAGATTGCTTAGCCCTACAGCTTGGAGTTCTTCTTAGATGAGAGTTTTGACCCCTCAAAACGTCTATCTAACAAAGGTCTCGTCGATGCCTCGGGCTAATAGGTACTTTATCCCAGGCCAAATTTGGCATATAACCCACCGCTGTCACAAAAAGGCGTTCCTCTTGAAATTCGCCAGGGTGATGAACGTCAAGCATTATTCCCGTCCCCGTTGCCTCAATCAGGAATGTTACCGAAGAGTTTGCACCTTGTCTAGCCCCATCTGAGTGAGGTCTGCGGAAAAAAAGGGTGCGTCCAGGCCGGCATAGACAAGGCCCTTGGCCATCACGTGTCGCCACGACCGCACTCTGCGTTGCAGCGTTCGTAGCTGTCCGTTCGGAAAGTAACCCGGCTGTTCCTTTTGGAGCCTCTCGAAAAGTTCTTTGGCCGTGGCGTCAGGCGTGTCCTGGAGCCAAAGTAGGATGTCCGGCCAGACCGACTCAAACGGATCCTTGCGCGTTCGCCACCAGTGAGCTTTCTTTGGTGAAGTACGATGGGTGGCACGGACCTCTCCTTGCCGCCACAGCTCCCCGAGCTGCTTCATGAACTGCTCCAGACCCTCGCCGGCCGGTCCTGTCATGCTGTTCTCGCGGGAAGCCAAGGCCGCCAGGGCCGCCTGTTGTTCCCGAATACGATGAAGCAACGCCAGCGGATCGAGGGATCTTCGCTGCAGTTCCAGCTTTTCCTTCACTTCATCAGATACAGCCGGATGGCTCAAGAGACGTTCACACGGGGTCTTTGGCTTTTCGTAGCATTTTCTTATTTTCGCGCCGTGCTTCTCCTTCTCCAGCAGCTTAAATGAGGGCTGGAAAAAGTTCACATAGAGCCGGACGGCCTGGTACAGATGGGCCAGGACCTGGCCGGCGACGACGCCCGCGTAACGATCATGACCGACGAAACGGCGGATGACCGCCCCGTTCTTCTGCTCGATCCAGGCTTGGTCGTTTTTTCGATAAGCCCGTGACCTGGTTAACTCAGCGCCCTTATCTTGGCAATAGGCAAGTAGCGTATCGTTGATGAAGGCGCTATCGTTATCGGAGTCAATCCCCAGGATGGGAAAAGGAAGCTGTCGGCGCATGGCCTCCAGAGCTTCTACAACCAGCGCCTGGCTTTTGGCCAGCAGGGGAACGCCTTCTACCCAACCTGAGCATATATCGACGGAAGCCAGGCTGTGCACGCAGGCTCCGGCCGTCATACCCCCGTTGTGCTCGACAAAATCAATCTCCAGATACCCGGGCGGAGGATCGTTCCAGTCGGAAAACGTTCGGACACGGATAAGGCTGCTCGGTTTCTTGGGCCTCCGCCGGTTCCTCCTGTGGGGCTTCGCTAGTTTCCGGATTGGCCTCAAGAGCCTATCCAGCGTTGCGGCGCTTGCCATAAGAAGGCATCGCCGTACTTCCGGGTCAAGCCGGAGGTGGCCATGCCGTTCCATCGCATCTACCAGGTTGGGCAAGATGGCTTTTAGCCTCTTGCCGCATATCCTGTCCGCGGCTTCCCAGACGACGACAAGAGCTTCTCTGACAGCCTCATCGTAGACACGCCGCCCATATCCTCGCCTGGGCCTGCTGCAACCTGCTTGCCTCCTGAGCAAACGAATCGCGTGCTTTCGGTGGAATCCCGTCAACTCGCTGAACTCATCCAGTATCTTGGTCCTTTGAATCCTCGACGAATCTCGATAACGCTCTCTTAGAGCTCCGATGAGCTCCTCCCGAGCGTGCTTGCTGATCCGGTTGACCATCGTTGCACTCCTTTCTTGGTAACATTTTGTTGAGGCAACGACATGATCTCAGTAACAAAAACAATGAGTCAATGCGGCCGGGAATAATGATTATCGCTGATCACCAGGGACCGGCGGCGCTGGCTTCATTGGCTTTTTCAAGCCAGAAAAAGATACGGGCTTCGAATTCTCAACTATGCACTGACATCAAACCACATCCACCTTCTTGTCATGGATGGTCTCCGGCGAAGTACCATTCCAAGCTCGATGGATCTCGTCTCGGGCCGGGTAGCCCAAGAATTCAATCGGAGAAAAAAGAGAAGCGGAGGCTTTTGGCAGGATCGCTATCATGGCACTGCCATCCAGGACGGCAAGCATCTCAAGAACTGCATGGTTTATATTGACCTGAACATGATCAGGGCTGGGGTGGTTAGGCACCCCCGGGAATGGCCGCATTGTGGCTACGGGGAAATCTGCTCCACCCGCCGGAGATACAGTCTTATTCACTGGCCCTCACTGCTCAGCGCCCTTGAGATCCATGATCGGGCTACCTTGAAGCAGAGCTATCCTAGCTGGGTTGAAGAGGGGCTGATAAAATGGGGACTAGAGCGAGATGCGCGCTGGACGGAAAGCGTGGCCGTGGGCAGCAAGGAGTTCGTCGAGAAGACAACCAAGGCTCTGGCCGCCAGGCTCAGGGGGAGGAAGGTCAGAGGATCGTCTAAACAAACCGATCCAATTAATTTTGTGTTATGCGAGTCTATGAATGCTTATAAACGCGGTTTTGGTGCCCAAAGCTGCATTATAAGAAGAAAATAAGCCGCTATTTGGGAACCATCTTCATGATTATAAAGAACTTATTATGGGCCGCCCCCTGCACTCTTCCTATTTGGGAACCATCTTCATGATTATAAAGAACTTATTATGGGCCGCCCCCTGCACTCTTCCCCCCTCGCCGAGCTTCTCGACAATCCTGTAGTGGGAGATCGTTTGACCGATCATCTCTGCAAACCCACCCTGCGCATGAGCGCGATGAATCTCGGATTAGACCGAACGCGGTCCCACATTGGCAACGTGCTGGCAATAGGGAGCCATGATTCCTTCTCGACAAAGGCGCTCTCCAGACACTCGAACATCCGGTTCTCCGCCTTGAGACCGAGGTAGATCACGGCCTTGTGATACGATCCCACGAACCTCTCGTTTGACAGCTCCTCCAACCGGTCGAGCACCTCGAGCGCCTCCTTCTTTCTCCCCGAAGCGGCGAGGGCGTATCCGATGTGTCCCATGGCGAACGGGTTCCCCGGCGAGATCGTCGAAGCCCTTGTGAAGGTTTCGACGGCTTCCCGCCACATCTCTTTCGCGGCAAGTGCGGACCCCAGGTAAAGGTTCGCGATATAGAAATTGGGGTCCATATCGAGTGTCTTCTGAAACTGCTCGATCGCGGCGTCGTAGCGGCGCCCCCAGAAGAGCGTCACGGCCCGGATCGTATTGAAGACGAGATCAATGGGATCGAGCTCGAGAGTGCGGGAAGACTCGGCGAACGACTCGTCGTATCTTCCCATGACAGCGAGGTACAAGCAGTAGAAATAGTGCGCGTTCGCATAGTTCGGGTTGAGCTCGAACGCTCTCGAGAACTCCGCCTCCGCGCCGGCCCAATCCCAGTCGTGGAACGTCTTGATCCAGCCGAGGGACGCGTGGGCCTCGGCAAGACCCTCATCGATATCGAGCGCTTTCGCGACAGCCTCTTTTGACTTCGCGTAAGCGACCCGTGGATCCATGAGGGCCAAGATCGTGGAAACGTTATAACAATCCGCGATGCCGACGTACCCCGGGGCACAGAGCGGGTCCTCCTCGATCGTTTGCAGAAAAAGCTCGATCGCCTTTTGAATCCCGCCCTCGTGGCGCCTGTTCCAGTAGTACCTGCCCTTGAGATAGAGGTTGTAGGCCTTCTCGTTGCCCGTGTATCGCCTGACGAGCTTGGATTTCTCTTCTTTGAGAAGCTTGCCCCGGAGCTTTTCGACGATCGCGAGCGAAATCTCGTCCTGTATGGCAAAGATGTCCTCGAGGTCGCGGTCGTACTTCTCCGACCAGAGATGGTAGCCGTCCGATACGTTCACGAGCTGCGCCGTGATGCGAAGCCGCGCCCCCGCCTTACGTACGCTCCCCTCCAGAATCGATTCGACGCCGAGCTCCTTGCCGACTCGCCGGACGTCGAGATCCTTGTCCTTGAACTGGAACGCTGACGTGCGTGCGGCCACGCGCAGCCCTGCGATCTGGGCAAGGCCGTTGATGAGCTCCTCGGCGATCCCTTCGCAGAAATACTCCTGGTCGCGCGCAGGGCTCATATCCCTGAACGGGAGAACGGCGATCGATGGAAGCTCTTTCGATTTCTCCATTGCAGTCCTCGACGATATCGGGCGCCAGGCGAACTCGATCTGCTGGATGTCCTTTGTGAACTCTTCGACGGAACCGTAACGGTCTTCCGAATCCTTCTCGAGACATTTTTCTATGATGCCTCCGATCGAACCCGGCACATCCGGGCGAATGCTCGTTACGGATCGAGGCGCATCGTTCAGAATCGAATATATCACGGCCTGGTCGTATTCGCCGCGGAAGGGGGGCACCCCCGCGAGCATCTCATAAAGGACTACCCCGAATGACCAGATATCCGTCCGATAATCCACGGCGGCTCCCCGCGCCTGCTCGGGGGACATATAGGCAACGGTGCCGAGCGTCGTACCGGTTTTCGTATGCTGCGTCCGTCCCGAGAGCTTGGCGAGTCCGAAGTCGAGGAGCTTGACGACCCCTTCACCGGTGATCATGATGTTCGCGGGCTTCATGTCGCGATGAACGATCCCCGCGGCGTGCGCCTTGGCGAGACCCTCGCCGATCTGCGCGGCGATTCGGGCCGCCTCGTCCATCCCGAGCGGCCCGCGCGCGATCCTTTTCTTAAGCGTTTCCCCCCCATAGCACGCCATGCAGATGAAAAGCTGACCCTCAGTGGTTTCGTCGATTGCATGGATATTGCATATATTGGGGTGGTCGAGGGCCGAAGCGGCCTGCGCCTCCTGGATGAAGCGCTCCTTGGCCTCCGGATCGCGCGTAAGCTCTGGCGGCAGGAACTTGAGCGCCACGGTGCGCTTCAGCTTCGTATCCTCCGCCTTATACACGACGCCCATCCCGCCCTCGCCGAGCTTCTCAATGATCTTGTAATGAGATATCGTCTTTCCGAGCATTGCACTCCCGGAGGATGGAAACGGCATCCACTCATAAGGGCGCCCCGGTCGATTTCACATAACCCCGCGGCAATTCTAGCAGAATTGCCGCGGGCCGTCAAAGAGGAACGCGCGTCCGGGGAATCGAACTCCAAACCTACTAATTTGAGCTTGGTATTATTTCGCATTCAGTATTGTCTTGACAATTCCATATTTCTATGCAAAATGGAGTTATGTATTCCAGATTGATCAAGCCGCCGGTTCGAAAGAGTTTCTTTCTGTTCGGTCCGCGGGGGACCGGAAAAACCACCTGGGTTAGATCCGCTTTCCCCGATTCGATCTATATTGATCTATTGGAAGCGGAGCTCTTCAATGATCTGACGGCAAATCCGCAGCGCCTCGACAACTTCATTCCTCGTGGCTTCCGGGGTTGGATCGTCATCGACGAGGTTCAGCGGGTGCCCGATCTTCTGCATGAGGTTCATCGGCTTATCGAATCCAAGAAATATCATTTTGTCCTGACCGGCTCGAGTGCGCGCAAGCTGAGAGGAAAGGGTCCAAACCTCCTCGCCGGCAGAGCATTGACGTTCTCCATGCATCCCCTGACCGTGGCGGAGTTGGGCGGCGATTTCAGTCTCGAGCATTCTCTCAGATACGGTCAATTGCCCGCGGCATACGGGGAAGCAGACCCCAAGAAATATCTCGAGGCGTATGTGAAGACATACCTCGAAGAGGAGATCCGGCAGGAAGGTCTGACGAGGAATCTCTCGGCATTTGCCCGGTTTCTTGAAGCGGCGAGTTTTTCTCAAGGATCCGTGTTGAATATCTCCTCAGTTGCGCGTGAATGTCACGTCGAGAGAAAGACCGTCGAAAGCTATTTTTCGGTCGTTGAAGATCTCATGATCGCATATCGAATACCCGTTTTCTCGAGGAGAGCGAAGAGGCGCCTCGCCATCCATCCCAAGTTCTATTTCTTCGATGCGGGCATCTTCAGGACCTTGAGATCTATGGGACCGCTGGATTCTCCCGAAGAGGTCGAGGGAATCGCCCTTGAAGCGCTTTTTCTACAGGAGATCATGGCGCTCAATAGCGCCCTCGATCTCGGCTACCGGGTTCATTATTGGCGCACCTCAAACGGTCGCGAGGTGGACTTCGTTTTGTATGGACCGAGGGGATTACTTGCATTCGAGATCAAGAGAACGACGAGGGCGACTCCGGCCATGCTCGGCGGACTGAAGTCTTTCCTCGGCGATTATCCGATGGCGAGCGCTTACTTCGTGCATATGGGAAGCCGACGAATGCATGAAGATAAGATTGAAATTGTGCCGGCTCAGCAAATGCTCAAGGATCTGCCGCGATTGCTGTCTGGCGAAAAGTGAGCGGACACGCCGGAATAGTCATCTGGCGGGCGGGATAGAAAGAGGACCGCCGGGGAATCGAACCGCAACTCTCCGATTGCCGGATGGACCTCACGGCAGCGCATCGAGACGCAGCCGGCGCAGGATCTCCTGAAACCGCGGATCGGAACGCATCGGCCGCAGATTGGGCAGATACTTCGCGTAGCAGAGCCAATGATCCCGCTCCTCGAACCCCCTCTCGAGCCATTCAAAGGCTTCATCCTGCTCGTCGAAGAGTCAGTACAATGAAGCGATGCCCTCAGATGTCCGGATTGTGGCGAGGAGCGGCTCCTAATGCTCTCCTGCCGCACCAGGGGATTCTGCCCGTCGTGCCATGCCAAGCGACTTAAGGAGTGGGGCGAGGCGTTCCTCGTCGGCCGGGAGCTTCTCAGCCCTGAATGGGCGGAACGTTTGCTGTCCTGGCGCCACACGGGTTTCTCGGTCCACAGCCTGGTGCGGGCCACGACTAAGCCGGAGGCCGAGCGGGTCGGAAAATACATGATCCGGCCGCTCCTCTCCTTGGAGCGGCTTTCCTTCGTGGAGCCCGAGGGCAAGGCTGTTTTTTGTCAAGCAAAATTCCCCAAAAAAATCGTCCCAAAATCCCCATAAGCCCATGTGGAAATATTCCTATCTTTTCTGCCGCATGAGAGCATTTTTCATCCGGTAACTTTCCCCTTCGAAAAGGAGAATGTAGCCGTGGTGGGCCAGCCGATCGATCATCGCCGCGGCCATCTGGTCGTCGGTGAAAATCGAACCCCATTTCGAAAACTCGAGGTTCGTGGTGATGATGAGACTCCTCCTTTCATAGCTGTCGGATATGACCCGGAACAAGAGATGCGCGCCTTGCTTATCGATCGGCACGTAACCCCATTCGTCGATGATCAGAAGCTGCGCTTTCAGGATCGAGGAAAGCACTTTCTCCAACGAACCGTTGGAAAAGGCCTCCGATAGACGAACCACCAGCTGGGCCGCGGTAAAGAATCGGGTCCTGATTCCCTGTTCGCAGGCCAGGACTCCCAAAGCGGAAGCCAAATGCGTTTTTCCAGTGCCGACCGGTCCATAAAGAACGAGGTTCTTCTTCTCCCCGATGAACGCTCCGCCGGCCAGCTCCGTTCGGGAAAGATTCGGCGGCAGCCGCAGACTCTGAAAATCGTAGCCGGCCAGGGTCTTGTAGACCGGAAAGGCTGCTTCCCGGAGAAAGCGGGCCCTTCGCACTTCTTCGCGATTGGCCATCTCGCTGATCAGAACACGGAGGAGAAACTCCTCTCGGGCGGCCGAGCCTTCCTGCTCGCAGATATGGATGGCCGTTTGACTGAGGGCCAATCTTCCGAGGAGCGCCGAAATATCCTCGCGAAGACTCGTTCGGTTCACTCGTTGTTTTCTCATGATTGGACCTCGGGATCCAAGAACGCCCGGTCATAAGTCCCAAGGTCAGGACCCTGATCAGGGGCGGAGAGCAGCCCGTCGTAGGCGATCCGAGCGGAAATCGCCTGTAGACTGAAGGAGTCGACCGCTCCCCGGCGAACCGCCTCCTGGAGAGATTCCATGGCGATCTCATACCCAAAGGTCGAGGCGCTTTCCGAAAGGACCGAGAGGACACGACGCAGATCGGGCTTGGACAGCTCGTCCAGATTTTCGCGCAGCGACTCACTCAAACCGGCGCGAAAGGGACTGTTTGGCCAGGCTCGTGGACGCCTCAGCAGAGTCTGGAGGCTCGTGGCATAATCCGCGGTGTCGGTCCGGTTCTCACTGAAGGACCTGGGATGAACGCTCAAGGGCTCGCCGTTCTCGCCGTAAACGACAACGGAGTGGGCCCGGATTCCAACCGCCACCTGCCGATCGGCGTACTCCGGAGCGCTGGAGTACCAGTGCCGGCCGTCAAAACAGAACTTTCCATATCCGTTGGTCCGCATCCGATCCAAACGCTCGACCAGGAAGGGCTTTTCAGGAAGCGGGCTCAAATGACGGCGATCCTCAGCCCAAAGCTCGTCGATCGTGAGGCCCTTCTTGTAGTGGGGCCGCTGGAAGTCCTGTTCCATCCGGGAAAGCAATCCCTGGTTCCAGATCTCGCGGTTCTCCACCACGGGGATCGGAACAAAGAAATTCCGCCGGACATAGCCGACTTTGTTTTCGACATGGCCCTTCTCGTGACCCGAGGCGGGGTTACAGAAACTGACCGAGAATCCGTAGTGGCATTTAAATCGCAGGAATAAATCCGCGAGGGTGATCTTTTCCCGAACTCGGCGACCGACGCCGCCGGCGTTATCAAACACAATCCTTCTCGGCACACCGCCGATATGATGAAAAATATCCATCAGTCCCTGACAGACGCACTCCGCGGTTTCGCCCCCGAACCCCTGGATAAAGGCGCCGTTACTGTTGGGGAAACTCAAGCACAGGTATTTGATCGGGCGTTTGACGCCGCCCTCGATAATATCGGCTTCCCCGAAATCCGCTTGCGCCTCTCCCGGCGGCCAGACAAGCTCCAAATAGCCCCGATCGGCCCCGCGCTCACTCTTCTTTTGCTTCAGATACCTCTGGACCAGCGGATAAGAGCAGCGGTAATCCTCCGGGTATTCGGTCCGGAGCCGATTGTGGACGCGTTGGGCCGTATGCCGTTGTTTGAATCGCATCCGCTGATCTTCTTCCAACCACCCGTCGATAATCGGTTTCCAGGGGTCCAGTTTCGACGCCGGAGCTCTTTTCTCCTGGGCCTTTTCGTTGAAGTTCTCTTCGAGCATGTACTTCGCCACGGTCTTTCGGTCGATCTTCAGCCGGCCGGCGATCTCTTGCGATCCCAGCCCCTGTCGTTGCAGTTCTTTGATCTGATCAATCTGGTTCATTCGGAGCATGTCCTCCTCCCTGCAGGGTATCCTACAGGGTTTTTCCGTTGATTCTAGTCCACGATTTTCATGGGGAATTTTGACGATTTATTTGTCCATTTCAGTTTGATCATTCTGGGTACTTTGGGTTTATCATAAAGAGGCAAGGCCACCGCCGCCTCAGGCCGCCTATCAGGAACTCTTGATGGCCGCCGATCCCCCTGGGGATTGGGGATTGGGGGCGGCTCAGGGATTGGGGGCGGCCCACGTTATTCATTTATTAATCAGTAAGATAGTTCCCATTTCATTGCCTTTTTTCCCTTACAATGCACTTTCGGGGGCCATAAACACTTCTATAAGCACTAGCAGGAAATTGGATGTGGTTTGTCGTCAGTCGTTAGATTGACATTTTGAGGAGCCAAAACTCTTTTCTAAGAAGAAATGTAATCAATAGGATTTTGGTATCTATAATATTATCAATCAAATATCGTGGGCCGCCCCCCAATCGACAATCGACTTTCGATTTCAAACTGTTGCGGAAATTATCTGATTAAAAATGACGTAGAGTATTGACGGCGGAGGAGCATTTCTGTTTAGAGAGAATCACACATTTCGTGGCCTATTTTCATCCGGGTTAAAAAAATAAATCCTCCATGCCAAAAAAGTTCTTTTTTCTATATTTTCACAAATAATTCACAATCGCCTATTGATATTTCAATATAAGTTCTTTAAAATCCATTCGTGATTAAAACGATTTTTGTATTAATCATACTTCAGATAGCGGGGAAGCCTTGAACTGGCGGGTTTCACTTCTCCTGGGCATGATTTTAATCTTCGGGACCCTTTTGCCCGGCCAAGTGCAGGATCTCGGTGCCCCAATCATCAATAACTACGAACCCGAGCAGTACAAGGCTTCCAGCCAAAATTGGGTGGCAGTGCAGGATCGCCGCGGCATTATGTATTTTGGTAATGCAAATGGGATATTGGAATTCGATGGTCAGCGCTGGCAACTCATCCCTACTCAAGGAAATGCCACTATCCGGGCTCTGACCTGCGGAGCGGATGGAATGATCTACTATGGCTCCATCGGCGATTTTGGCTACCTGACCGTGTCGCCTTCCGGAAAGGTTTCAGCAGTTTCGCTGAAAGAGGCGATTCCCAAGGAGGACCGGGTATTTAATGACGTATGGCAGACTCTGAGCAGCCGCTATGGGATATATTTCCTCACCCGAAGCAAGATTTTCCAGCTGGAAAAGGGCAAGGTGCATCCCATCCAGGGCAAATTTGCCGGGTCCCAGGCATGCCTCCTGAATGAGACCGTCTTCTACGCTGACCTGGACAAAGGCTTGTGTATGCTGGATAGGGACCAGGCAGTTCCCGTTCCTCAGCTGGCTGGCGTTTATAATGGCAAGCGCATCACTTTGGCGCCTTTTGGTCACCATCAGCTCCTGGTAGGACGTGTGACAGGGGATTTCCGCCGCATCGACCTCGAGCCTTTCTGGGACGAGACTTCACAGCGGTACGACACCACTCGTCCGGCCCCCAAGGATATGATCCAGGACTTCCCCAGCGAGCTGGATGCATTCCTGAAGGACAGCAATGCCTCCCTGTACAAACTCGTGCCCCTGGGGCCGGACACCTTTGCCATCAGCACGGTCAAAGCGGGCATCATCACCTTCGATCGGGCGGGAAAAATTATTCGTGCTATCAACAAGGATGGTGGTCTCCTGGACAATACCGTGCTCGGTCTCCTGGTGGATCGCTCTAACAACCTGTGGGCTGTCAGTAACTTGGGCATCTCCCACATTGAACTGAGTGTTCCCCAATCCGTGTTCGGCGCCCGCAACGGCATCGATGGCGTTTCCAATTCCGCGTGTTTTCACAACGATCGTTTGTATGTGGGCACCTTCCAGAATCTATTAGTCCAGGTTCCTTACCGCTACGCTCTGAAGGATGACGTTCCGAAGTACGTGGCCATCAAGGACAGCCCTAGTGAGGTCTGGCAACTCCTGGAGGCAGAGGGGGATCTCATGGCGGCCAGCGGCCTCGGTCTGTTCCGGATCCAGGGCGAAGCGGCCTTCAAGGTTCCGGGCTCCTCCCCCTCCAGTCTGTGTCTGGGTGTCTCCAGGCGGTGGTCAGGTCACCTGTTTGTAGGGCTCATGGGAGGGCTTGAAGTCTTCAAACGCAAGTCGGGTCAGTGGACCCTGGTGGGAATGATGGCTGGGCTTAAGGAGAATATCCGACGCATCACCGAAGACGCCAATGGCGACCTCTGGCTGAGCACCGACATTAAAGGTTTGCTTCGGGCCCATTTTTCCGGAGGCCAGCCCACCGATGTGGTGATTCAACGTTTCGGCCCGGAGCATGGACTGCCGGGGCTTACGGGCCTTCGCACCATGTTTCACGGAACAACCCTCTACGTGCTTTCCCCTAAGGGCCTGTTCCGCGCCGACATCCAGCCGTGGGAGGCAGAAGCGACCGATCAGACGCGCTTTGCGCCCGACCTCGCCCTGGGCAAGGCCTTCAGCGATCCCCCCACAGCTCTCAACGACATGGCTTCCGATGGTCAGGGTGGGTTTGTATTCAGCACTTCCAAGGGGGCAACCTGGGCCTTTCCGGGCAAGGACGGAAAGTTCAAGATGACGACCCGGCCTTTTCAGGGGATCACATCGCCGGATGATATGGTCTATGTCCACCCTAAAGGCGGTGTCTGGCTTCTTGGGAGAGTGCTCCATCGGGTGGATCCCTGGGCTGCGAAGGACTATGACCAGACCTTCGATGTCCTGCTGCGCAAAGTGATCACCAAATCGAAACAGCTTCTCTTCGAGGGCACCCACGGGCATCCCGGTTCGGCATTCGGGCAGCAGCGCACCCTGTTCGTAAGCGGCCAGGACCCGCAGAAAACCCCGGAGCTTCCATACCGTGAGAATGCCCTTTCTTTCGAATTTGCGGCTGCCTTCTACGAGAAGCCGGGCAGCATGAAATTCCAGTATCTTCTGGAGGGGTTCGACAAGGAATGGAGCGATTGGTCAGCTGAGACAAAAAAGGAATACACCAATCTTCCTGAAGGAAAGTACCGTTTTTGTGTCCGCGCGAAAAATATTTACGGAACCATGGGTCATGAATCCTCATACAGCCTGCACATTCTGGCGCCCTGGTACCACACCTGGTGGGCTTATTTTTTATGGATTTCTGGGGGAATAGCCGCCCTTTTCGGGATCATCTATCTGTACACCTTGAGGCTGCGGCGCCAGAAGGAGTACCTCGAAAATGTCGTGGCCGAACGCACCCAGGAATTGGAGAAACTCTCGATTGTTGCCAGTGAAACTGATAACGCAGTGATGATCATGGACGAAAAGGCCAACATTGAATGGATCAACCAGGGGTTCACCAGCCTGTACGAAGTTACCCTGGAAGAGCTTCTTAAAAAAAGTGATATAAACCTCAGTGCTATCAGCGTCAATTCTGACATCAAAAATTTAATCGAAGCATGCCTTCGAGATAAAAAGGCAATTGTCTATGAAACATTGAATGTGACAAAATCGGGCCGCCAATTCTGGGCCCAGACTACCTTGACCCCGATATTGGACGACAAAGGCAATATTAAAAAGCTGGTCACCATCGATTCGGATATCACCAAGATCAAGGAGGCTGAAGCGGCAGCCGACAAGGCCAATCAGTCGAAGAGCGAATTTTTGTCGCGCATGAGCCACGAGATCCGCACGCCGATGAACGGAGTCATCGGCTTTACCGATATGCTGCTCGATACCGAACTGAGTGAAGAGCAGATGGATTTCGCTCGCACCATTAATCGCAGCGGCGAAGCCCTGATTACGCTGTTGAACGATATCCTTGATTTTTCCAAAATTGAAGCTGGCGAGCTGACCTTCGACGCTATCGATTTTGACCCGGAAATGACGGTCTTTGATATCTGCGACCTGATCCTGCCGCGCGTGGGCGCCAAGGATGTGGAGATCCTCTGCCGCATCGGCGACCGGGTGCCGGCCTTTATCCACTGCGACCCCGGGCGCTTCCGCCAGGTGATCGTCAACCTGATGGGCAACGCCGCCAAGTTCACCGCACACGGAGAAATTGAGTTGTCCCTGGACGTGGTGGAAGAAGAGGGCAAGCGGATGAAGCTGCTCACCAAGATCAGGGACACGGGGATCGGCATCCGAGCGGATCAGCTGGACCATGTGTTTGAGCCGTTCAAGCAGGCCGACGGTTCGACCACCCGCAAGTATGGCGGCACCGGACTCGGCCTGTCCATCTGCCGGCAGATTTCGCGTTTGATGGGTGGAGACGTCTGGGTTGAAAACACGCCGGGCCAGGGCAGCACCTTTCATTTTACCTGCTGGGTGGATCAATCGCACAAGCAGCTTCCCGTGGCAACCCAACATAACCTCCTGGATGGACGAAGGGCATTGATCGTGGATGACAATCCCACCAACCTGGAAATCCTGGCCAACACACTGAAACTGGTAAATATAGAGGTTGTTCAGGTTGGTGACCCCAAAACGGTCATTGACACACTGTGGGAAAGTTTTAATCAAGGTCATGCCATTGATATTTGCATCATCGATATCCAGATGCCGGGGATCAGCGGTTTCGACCTGGCCAGGGAAATAAGGAAACAAGCACCGCCGATCGGCACCATCCCTCTGCTGGCTTTTTCTTCCTCGACCCTGAGCCGCTCCAGGAAATTTCAGGATGCCGGGTTTAGCGGCTTTTTGCCCAAACCGATCCGCAGGCGGAAACTGATCAAGATGGTCGAGAGATTGCTGGGATTCAAGGAAGCGACCACTGAGGAAAGCAAGCCAGTGGAGATCGTCACCCAGCATTCGCTCAATGAAGAGAGCAAGCACTCCCTGCACATCCTGCTGGCCGAGGATAATCCCATCAACCTCAAGCTGGCACGCTTCATCCTGGAAAAAGCCGGCTACAAGCTGACCGTCGCCATGAACGGAGAGGAAGCGGTGGAGAAGTTCTGCCAGGATCCCGGCGCCATTGACATGATTCTGATGGATGTCCAGATGCCCAAAATGGACGGCAAGCAGGCGACTAAAGAAATCCGCAAGAAAGGATACAAGGACATCCCGATCATCGCCATGACGGCGGAAGCCATGAAAGGCGACCGCGAGAAATGCATCGCCGCCGGCATGACCGACTACATCGCCAAGCCCATCCAGAGAAGCATTTTCTTCGCCATGTTGAAAAAGTACTGCCTTGACAAGAAAAACTGGCAGCAGGCTGGCAAAAGTACCTGAAAGCTTGGGGATTGGGGATTGGGGGCGGCCCACGTTATTCATTTATTAATCAGTAAGATAGTTCCCATTTCATTGCCTTTTTTCCCTTACAATGCGCTTTCGGGGGCCATAAACGCTTCTATAAGCACTAGCAGGAAATTGGATGTGGTTTGTCGTCAGTCGTTAGATTGATATTTTGAGGAGCCAAAACTCTTTTCTAAGAAGAAATGTAATCAATAGGATTTTGGTATCTATAATATTATCAATCAAATATCGTGGGCCGCCCCCGCTTATTCCCCCCGCTTATTCAGGAATTCGATTGGAAGCGAATTATAATAATCAATGATGGATGGTCTTGCATATGAAATTGAAGCTAAAGAATAAATAAATAGAACTAGACTACTTCTTCAGCCATTCCAGCATCTTGCCCAATAACTCGTTCGTGAGAGTGTGCCCTCCTTGAAATTCACATGAGGTCACGACGTATCCTTTGTTAACGAAATATTCAAATTGAGAAGTCAAATGCTGCCGCTTAACAAGCCCATCGCTTGTTCCGCGTGCAATAAACATCCTCACGCTTTTTGCTTTCTCAATATCGACCGCATGGATAATGGCGCCTTTACTGTCAATTTCCGGCATAATTCCCGCAATCGCGGCAACCCCCGCTACGAGCGAAGGATTACGCAAGCCCGTCATGTAAGCCAGTGTAACTCCCTGAGAGAAACCCAGCACGTACACCTTTTCGATGGGATACAATGATGCAACTTCCGAGATCACTTCAACGATGCGGGAAACACTGAGCATGTCATTCTTCTCCCAAACGCTCCTGTCCCCGGTCACGTAGAACCAGGAATAACCTCCATTGGATTTTGGATATCCGCCCTGCGGCAAAGCAACAATAATCTGCTCATCCCGAAAGCTATTGAATGCGGGGGAAAGTCCTTCGGCATTGCCGCCATTTCCGTGAAGAGCGATGAGCAGCGTATATTTCTTTTTCTCATTATACCCACGCGGGAGCTTTAGCCATACCCGCTGGGGATTTTGTCCGCGAGTCGAGATAACCAAATCTCCCCCGGCGATATGTTCCAAATTACGATTTCCAGGCGTAGGGCACGAGAATAACCACAGCGAACACAGAACCACCATGCCCGCCATTTTCAATTGCCTTCCCATATTAAATTTCTCCTTTCGCAGCCTTTAGCACGAGTTAACTGAAAAACAAGTTACTCTATATTTGCTCAGAGGGAAAGATTATTCGACGAAGAGCACATTTGAATTCCTTTCTGACCTTGGGCCGAAACTGCGTCTGCAGGCGGGAGGAGCCGAAAAGGAAGTTCTTTAGCAGGATAGAAATAATCTATTTTTTGCCGCTTTTTGGAGCGCCAGTTCAAAAAGGGCCCCCTTCCCCCGAATCTCTTCGCGAGAAGAGAGCCCTGTCGATCACAAGCTCGAGAGACCGCCGGTCGTCAATCCTCGTAACGAAAGCGCCGGCGCTTGGACTTTTCGTTGATGGATTCGGCGTCCAGGACCCACATGCCGCGCCCGTGCGTGGCGATGGCGATGATGTTGTCCCGGGGATGGATGACCAGGTCGTGGACGTAGGCCATGGGCAGGTTGCCGCCCAGAACGTTCCAGGTCTTGCCGCCGTCCTTAGTGACGAACACCCCCCCGTCCGTGCCCACATAGAGGATGTCCTGGTTCGTCGGGTCCTCGCGGATGACGTTCACCGGGCCGTAGGGGATGTTGCCCGCGATGCTCGTCCACGTCTTGCCGAAGTCCTCGGACTTCCAGACGTAGGGCGTGAAGTCGTCGTCCCGCTTGCCGTTCTGAGTCATGTACACCCGGCTCATCTTGAAGGCCGAGGCCTGGATGCGGGACACCCATTTTTGGTAGGGCAGGCCGGCGGCGATGTCCTGCCAGGCCTGGCCGCCGTCCTTGGTGACCCACACCCGGCCGTCGTCCGTGCCGGCGTAGACGAGGCCGAACATGAGCGGCGACTCGGACAGGGCGAACATCGTATGGTAGGAAATATCGCCCTTTTCCGAAGCCGTGTTGTAGGTCAGGTCGGGGCTGATTTTTTCCCAGGTGTCGCCCCGGTCGCGCGAGCGGAACACGTACTGGAGCCCAAGGTAAACGACGGACGGGTTGTGCGGCGAGAGGATGAACGGCGCTATCCACTGGCCCCGTAGAACGGGCTCGTTTTCGTACCCCTGGGGGTAGATGTTTTTCGTGGCCTGGTACCAGTTGCCCCCGGCGCTGTAGTCGGTCCGCATGATGCGGCCGTAGAAGCCGGCCGAGTAAACGATGTTGGGGTTGGTCGGGTCGGCGGCATGGCTGCTGCCCTCTCCGCCCGGGGCGCGCTCGAAATCCTGGGCGGGAATCTTGTCCCGGCCCCGGCTGAGGTCCACCACGCCGCGGAAGCTGCCCCAGTCCTGCACGGAACCGTACACCCGGAAGGGTGTGGCCATGTCGTAGTTGATGTTGAAGAATTGGGTGAGGGGCAGGTTGTTCTGGAATTCCTTCCAAGTCTTGCCCTTGTCGTAGGAAATCACCAACCCGCCGTCGTTGACGTCGATCAGATAGTTGGAGTTGTCCGGGTCGATCCACAGGCCGTGGTGGTCGCCGTGCATGTCGCCGATTTTCTTGAAGGTCTTTCCGCCGTCGGTGGACACGTTCAGGCCCAGGCCCATGGTGTAGACGGTGTTCGGGTCGTTGGGGTCGGCTTTCACCTGGCCGAAAACCCAGCCGTAGGTCCCGGAATGAAATTCCATGGCCCGTGTCATTTCGGGCGTGACGGGGCAGGTAAGCGTCCAGGCCTCGCCGCCGTTGTCCGACCGGTAAACCGTGGCGCCCTTGATCCGTCCCGAGGACGGGCGGCCGTAGGAGTCGGCCCTTCCTTCGGTTTGAGTCTGAGCCGCCGGCTCATAGTTATCGACGAAGGCGTAGAGGACGTTGGGTTGGGCGAGGCACAGGTCGATGCCGATCCGGCCGCAATAGCGCGGGACGGGCAGGCCGGAGTTGATGGGCTTCCAGGTCTGGCCGCCGTCGGTCGTCTTAAAAATGCCGCTGCCGGCCGTCGCGGCGTCGTTGCGGGGGTCATTCCACTTCTTCCGCATCCGCTGCCAGGTGGCGGCGTACAGGATGTCGGGGTTGCCGGGGTCCATGACCAGGTCGATGGCCCCTGTCTGGTTGTTAAGGATGAGGATCTTCAGCCAGGTCTTGCCCCCGTCCGTAGTCTTGAACACGCCCCGCTCGGAGTTATCCGTCCATTCATGGCCCGAAGCGGCCACGTAGACGACATCGGGATTAGCCGGGTGGATGACGATGCGCGGCAGGGTATAGGTTCCGGTCAAGCCCATGTGCGTCCAGGTCTTGCCGGCGTCCGTAGATTTATAAACGCCGATGCCGGCCTGGGAGCTGCGGAAGATGTTGGCCTCTCCCGTTCCGATCCAGACGATATCGGGGTTGGACGGGGCGATGGCCACCGAGCCGATGGTCGTCGCGGCGGCCTTGTCGAACACGGGAACCCAGGTCGTTCCCTCGTTGTCCGTTTTCCACAGCCCGCCCGAAGCCGAGGCTAAATAAATCGTGTAGGTTTTGCCCCTGGGCCGGGCGGCGGCGATGCCGATCAACCGGCCGCTGACGTTTTTCGGGCCGAGGAATTGCCACTTCAGGTCCTTGAAGGGCGAAGCGGCCGTCATGGCCGTCTGTTTCTCAAAGCCCTGAAGCCGGAGCTGCGGGTCCGTGCTGTGGACCCTTTGGGCGACGTCGCCCTTTTTCTGGGCGGCCAGCGGCGACAATAAAACGACGAAGCACAGAGCGACCAGGCCGAGCCTGGCCAGGACGCGAGTTGATGGGAATGAACGCATAAAGCCTCCTTTTCAAAGAAACGGATATGATGCTTCAAAAAAGCGTATTTGTGAATTTTAGAAGGAATGGCCGCTTATTGCAACTCCGGCCGGCTTTCGCCCCTGCGGCTGTAACTCCTTCAATCCTTGTTTTTGGCCAATTCCCGGGCCAGTGTTTTGTCCAGTTCCTGGGGATGATGCCGGCAATAGTACTCGATGTGGCTGGCGGAGCGATGAGCCTGAAAGTATTTCAGGCCCTGGGTCATGAGGAAGCGCTCGTGCACCTCGTGGAGCAGGACGAACTTTCTTTCCTTGAGCTCGAGGTCATCGTCCAGCCAGACTTCCCGGGGCGGGATGAAGGCATAGACCTTGTCGTGCCCGCCTTCCGTGTAATCGATGAAGAAAACGTCGCGGACGAGCTGGCCGTCCGCCACCCAGACGCTCAGGTGCCGGCTGTAGGACTTGAGCAGTTGCTTATGAACCTTGGCCACTACTTCGGCTTTGGATAGGCCGGGTTTAATACCCTTTTGGATAAAATCCGCCTTGCGGCGTTCCTTCAGCTCCTTCCGGTCGGCTTTTTCCAGGGCCTGGTCGTAGGGCAGTCCCTCGGCCATGAGGCGGTTCTCCAGGAGTAAGTGGTCGACAAAAAAATGCTCCTCGCCGGGCGTCCGCTCCTGATCGATCCAGAATTCGTGCCTGGGGATGAACCAGAAGCGGTAGTGCTGGCCGAAGTTGGTGAATTCTTCGTCGATCTTTTCCCGGATGTATTTTCCGTCGACGGACCAGACATCGAAGCCGGCCACGGTTTCAATTTTTTTCAGGTAGGGCTTGGCCACGGCGGTTTATGAAAAGAAACGGGGGGTCTGACAACCCCCCCCTTTATTTACTTCTTCTCTTGAACCTGGGGTTGAAGCTTGTTGTATTCCACGAGGAGTTTCAGCCACCAATCGGGGAGCTTCAACGGCTCTCTCTTCCGTGTCTGGGTGTTGTAGATCCAGAGATGGTTGTACTTGACCAGAAGTTGATCGCCCAGCTCCCACCAGGCCTGGATGACACGGTCGGCGTTGCTCAAGCAATAGTCGGTCAGAAATTGGCCGGCCAGGCCCGGGTCCTTTTTATACAGGTCCGAGGCGAACTGGTCGATCGTCGCAGTCCGTTCCGCGGCCGCTTGCTCCCAGGTCTTTTGGGCCAGCCGGACGTCCTCGATGGCCTTGCTGTAAACGACCTGGGCGTGGAAGTCGACGTAATCGAAGGCCCAGCGCGCCGAATCGCGGCTGAACGTCCAGTGATCGCCGACCTCGAAGGAGCGGGGAATCCGGGTGATTCCGGCGTAGAGGGGCATGAAGCACGACGTGTCCTGCGCTCCCCAAGCGAGCCAGATCAAGCCGCCCACCGGGTTGGGCAGCCAGCCGCGGCTTTGGGTGACGGTCACGTACTCGGCCCGGTTGACGCCGATGACCCGGGGCAGGCTGTAGCGCTTGCCCTCGAGCTCGAAACCGTAGGGCAGGAAATTGGGGTTGCTGAACGGTCCGCCCTGGATGCCGCGGGCCGGCCAGTAGGGCGTCCCCTCGGACTTATCGCGGGTGAGCGCCATGACGTCCTGGGCCGAGAGCTTTTTATCCGGCTTGACCGAAAACGGCAGGTCCTCGTTCAGCGTCTCGGGGCTGAACTTTTGAGAGGGCGCCACCAGGTCCAGGAAGCGCCACAGCCGGACGCGTGAGCCGTTGGTGTTGGCCGCGCTGACGCTCGTGGGGTTATATGCTTTTTTCCAGTTGAAGGGCTGGCCGCTCTTGGGGTTATAGACGCCCATGTCCACGGCCAGGGAGATGACGTTAGGCGAGGCCATGAAATAGTCTGGCTTGTTCAGGTCTATCTCGCCGATGCGCGACTCGTTGGGGCAGACACTCACTTCGTCGTCGGGCACGCGCTCCGCGCACCAGACCGCGCCCGGCTTGCCGCTCTTGGGCGTCCACAGGGGACCGACGGGCATGATTTCGAACACCCAAACCTCTTTGGGGTCGGCCACGGCCAGCATCTCGCCCGAGTCCGTGAATCCGTAGCCGTATTTCTCGGCCAGCTGGCCCATGACCTTGATGGCCTCGCGGGCGGTAGACCCGCGCTCCATGGCCAGGAGGGTCAGCATAGTGATGTCAAACTTAGGCGCGGGGGTCGAGTTCTCCATCTTTTCCCGGCAGCCGACGGTCGACTCGCCGATGGCCACCTGGACGTCGTTCATATAGCCGAAGTCGCCGTGGAGGTAGGCGTGGGTGTGGAGCACTTCGGGGATCTCCAGGACGGTCGTTTGCTTGACCACGTCCCATTTGAGTCCCGCACTCGGCGGCCAGTTGCCGAACTGGTCCACGCGGAAGATCTTCCGCATCGCGCCGGCCGGATGGTCGGCCGCGGGGACATAACGCCAGGTCCAATCGCAGTGACCGCAATCGCAGGTGTGGGTGGTCATGACCGAGCCGTCGGTCGAGGCGTTCTTGCCCACCATGATGACCGTGCAGTTCTCGGGGACGCGGTCCTGCAGGCAGGTGTCGCAGGCGGCTTTTTCTTGGTCTCCGGCCGCGAGTCCCAGGAACAGGACCAGCACAGTGACGAACAAAATGCTCGGGAACAGGATTTTCTTTACTTTCATGGATGACCTCCGAAGATGATGATTTCTATGAAAAAAGCGGGTGATGATCTGCGGCGGCCGGGCGCGCAGCCTTGGGGAACGGGCTTCCTCTGTCCCATGATTAGAACCATATATATAAAGGAAGCCATCCTATCTGTCAATCCGTGACGTTAGCAGGCCAGGGGGACACAATACCCTGTCCCGCTTTGGAGGTCAGGCTCGATTTGGGGACAGGGTATTGTGTCCCCCTAATGATTATATTTTCTCTACCGGGAACAGGATCTCCGTCCGCTGCTGCTCGGGTTTGACCATGGCGGGATTGTCCAAGTAGCGCTCCAGGCAGGGTCCGACCACCTTGTAGCCGTTCGTCTCCAGATACTGCATGATTTTGGAGTAGGACCCGGCCACGGTTTCAAAAGGGCCGGTGTGGAGATAATAAGCGACCAGGGGAAAGCTGAACTCCGCCTTTTTCAGGGGCTCAAGGATTTTTGCGTCGGAACCGACGGGAAAGCCGATGCGCCATTTCAATTCGGCTTGGCTCGCGACCTGCTGGGGCGAGTTCAGATACAGGCCGAACATCGCTCCGGCCGGCGCCACGTTCTGTTTGAAAAATTCCTGGATGAACTGGCCGATCTTGACCGGGATCTGCTGGTAGGGCCCGCTGCACTCCAGGTAGGCGTAGGCAAAGGGCGTATTGGCCTGGACCTTGACTTCTTCGCCCCAGGCCCAGGCGAGGCCGGCGGCCAAAATCAGGGTGAGTAGAATCGTTTTTTTCATGGATCCTCCTGCAAAGTGAGTTCTTTTTCAAAGCCAATGTTTCGTTTCGCTATAGATGATAATCTCTCCCCCGGAGGGAGAGTCAAGGCTTTTTTTCGTTGGCGGTTGACTATTTTGTGCGGAAATTGTATTTTGCAATTACGAGGAGTAGGGGGAGACATGAACTGTCCCAAGTGCCAAGCCGATAATCCCGTCGACAAGCGGTTTTGCGGAAATTGCGGGTTGCCCCTCCAGCCGGCCCCGGACAAGGCCCGCGGGACCGAAACCTTCCAGATGGCGGCGCTCAAGGAGCTGCCGACGGGCAGCACCTTTGCCGGCCGCTACAAGGTCATCGAGGAGCTGGGCAAAGGCGGCATGGGCCGGGTGTACAAAGTCTTCGACGAGAAGATCAAGGATAAGATCGCCCTCAAGCTCCTCAAGCCTGAGATCTCCGCGGACGAGCAGGCCATCGAACGGTTCAGCAACGAGCTGCGGTTCAGCCGCAAGATATCCCACCGGCACGTCTGCCGGATGTTCGACCTGGGCGAGGCCGAGGGCACGCACTACATCACCATGGAGTACGTCTCGGGCGAGGACCTGAAGAGCATCCTGCGGATGATGGGGCCGATGAGCGCGGGCAAAGTGGTGCTCGTCGCCCGGCAGGTGTGCGAGGGTCTGGCCGAGGCTCATCGCCTGGGGGTGGTCCATCGCGACCTGAAGCCGCAGAACATCATGATCGACCGGGAGGGGAACGTCCGGATCATGGACTTCGGGATCGCCCGGTCGCTGAAAGTGAAGGGGATGACCGGGGCGGGGGTGGTCATCGGCACTCCGGAGTACATGTCGCCGGAGCAGATCGAAGGCCTGGACGTGGACAGCCGGTCGGACATCTATTCGCTGGGGATCATCCTGTACGAGATGGCCACAGGCCGGGTGCCGTTCGAGGGGGACACGTTCCTGAGCGTGGCCGTGAAGCAGAAGACGGCCCAGCCGCGCAATCCGCGCGAGCTCAATCCCCAGATCCCCGACGACCTGAACCGGCTGGTCCTGCGCTGCCTGGAAAAGAGCAAGGAACGCAGGTACCAGAAGGTGGAGGACATTCTGGCCGATTTGAGCAAGATTGAGAAGGGCATGCCCACCACCGAAAAAATCCTGCCCTCGTCGAAGCCCTCGACCTCGCGGGAGATCACGGTCAAGTTCCAGCCCCGGAAGCTTGTTTTCCCCGCGGCCATGCTGTTAGTCCTCGCGGCGGCAGCCGTTATCGGGATTCGCCTGCTCTCCCATAAAAGCGTTGTGGCCGCGACCGGCAAACCCTCCCTGGCCGTCATGTATTTTGAGAACAACACCGGCGACCCGGGCCTGGACCACTGGCGCAAGGCCCTGCCGGAGCTGCTGGTGACCGACCTCTCCCAGTCGAAATACGTTAAAGTTCTCAGCGGCGACCAGATGTACGAGATCCTGAGTCAGCTGAATCAGGTCGAGGTCCGAACCTATTCCGCCAAAACCCTGAAGGACGTCTCTTCGCGCGGCGGGGTCAATCATATCCTGCTCGGGGGGCTGACCAAGGCCGGCGATTCGTTCCGGCTCGACTACAGGCTCAAGAGTTTCGGAACGGGCGAGACAATCGGTTCAGGCTCGGTGGCCGGCCAAGGCCTGGCCAGCTTCTACGCCATGGTCGATTCCCTGACCCGCAAAGTCAAGGAGGATTTGAAGCTGACCCGGGATGAGATTACGGGCGATATCGACGTTGAGCTCGGCAAGATCACCACGTCCTCGCCCGAGGCTTTCGCCCTTTATGTCGAAGGCCGCGAGTATCACAATAAAAACGATCCCTTCAAGAGCATTGAGTTGATGAAACAAGCCGTGGCCATCGATCCGGAGTTCGCCATGGCTTATCGGTCCATGGCCGTGTCCTACGGCAATTCCTATTTGACCGCCGAGCGCGACCGCTGCATGGAAAAGGCCATGAGCCTCCGCGACCGCGTTTCCGAAAAGGAGAGGCTCCTTCTCGAAGCGGATTATTACTCTAATAACGAAAAAACCGCTCCAAAAGCCATCGATGCCCTGGAACGGCTTCTCAAAGTCTATCCCGACGATTCCTTCGCCCGGACCAAGCTGGCTTACGAATATTTCCAATATAATCTTTATGATAAAGTCATCGAACACTGTCAAGCGGCGATCCGGAACGGCGACAGAACCTACTATCCCTACAGTTACTTGGCTTCAGCCTATGAAGCCTTGGGTCAGCTGGAAAAGGCCAGGGACGTCATTGATTCCTATTTCCGGGATATCGGCGACAGCGCCCCCCTGCGTAGCGACCTCGCGGACTATTTTATTTATATGGGGAAATACCAGGAGGCGCTGGCCGAGAACGACCGGGCCTTGGCCCTGAGTCCGGGCGCGGCGCAAATCGCCTTCGCCCGGGGAACGCTCTTCATTCATCAAGGGGACCTGGCCCGGGCGGCCGAGGCGTATCACCGGCTGCTGGAGTTCAAGGATCCTGTGTCGCCGATGTACAATCTTTACGGGATGGCGCAACTGGCCCTCCTCCAGGGAAGATTCGGAGAGGCAAGGTCTCTGGCCGAGAGGGGGATCGCGGCCATGGAGAAGGTCAAAGAAGAGAATTTAAGCAACATTTTTCGGCAAGTCGCGGCTTATGCTCTTTTAAAGTCGGGCCGTTTGTCCGAAGCTGTAAACATGTGCAAGCGCATGCACGACGCCGGCCTAGCCATGGACAGTCCGGCCTGGCAGAGAACGGCGTTGTTCTTTCAAGGGCTGATCTTGTGCGACAAGAACTCCCTCGAGGAGGCCCAAAACGCCGCCAGGGACCTGGCCGCCCTGTGCCGAATGTCTTTGGATTCTCAAGACATGATGATGGTCGATCATCTGCAGGGCGCCATCGCGCTTCGGAAGGGAGACTCCGCTGCAGCAATCGAGCGCTCGAAGCAGGCCTGCGGCCGTCTGTTTCATGAGTCCTCCTGGCCTTTGGACATGCATGCCCTTTGTATCGACACGCTCGCCTCGGCTTATGAGCGTTCCGGGAACCTGGAGGAGGCCCGGAAAGAATACGAGAAGATCACGGCCTTGACCTCGGGCCGCTACCGTTTCGGCGACATCTATGCCCGCAGTTTTTATCGGCTGGGAAAGATCTACGAACAGCAGGGGGCAAAGGCGAAAGCCGCCGAGAACTATAAAAAATTCCTCGACTTGTGGAAGGAAGCCGACTCCGGCCGGCCCGAGGTCCCGGACGCGAAAAAACGGCTGGCCGCGCTGCAGGGGAATTCCATTTGATGGGAGGAGGGAAACCATGTTTGCCCGAATGACCATCATGATGATCTATCCGGAC